>Ga0247727_10001032_pt1 | contig 67786 bp, 69 predicted proteins | sample WisWelCaveWW1625_FD_202498 | JGI IMG/M metagenome (GOLD analysis project Ga0247727, IMG submission 202498) | Biofilm microbial communities from Wishing Well Cave, Virginia, United States - WW16-25 | ecosystem: Environmental > Aquatic > Deep subsurface > Groundwater > Cave microbial mat | place... | reverse complement strand
CCGTTCTCGTACTGCTTCAGGATCCCGATGATCTGCTCCACGCTGTACTGCCCACGTCGCATCGTCTCTCCTCCTCGAAGGGGAGGAGGCTCATTCTACGTGGACCAGTTTTCGGGGAGCACTGCACCAGCCTGACGGCCGCCAGGTGGAGCCCACGGTTGGCAGGCCGGATGACCGCTCTCGGCCACTCCCCAATGGAACGTGGTAGGTTCAATGCCACTCGGCGACACACACGAGAGTTCTCGGAATACTCAGTTTGCAGGGCACGATCGCGATCACTGACGTTGGATGGTACGAGTTTCTCTTCGCCCGGCCGACCATCAAGGAAGTGAATTTCTGGACGCCCTCGGCGCGGAGAGCGTTTCGGGCCACGCCATTCTCACCCTTTCTGTTCAAGCTACGAGCTCCGCACAACGCTGTGTGTGGGCTTGCTTACTTCGCGCAGTACTCGCGGCTGCCCGACTGGCTCGCCTGGGAGTCGTTTCTCGAGGGAAACGGCTGCGCCTCTCTCGAGGAGATGCGATTGCGTATCGCAGGCATCCGTGAGCGCATTCGCTACGAGGAAGCGACAGAGTCCGACGACATTGGCTGCATCCAGCTCGTTCAGCCGGTCTTGTTCCCGCGTCGCGCATGGGTTCCACAACCCACTGACTGGCGGGCCAGGACACAGAGCCATGCGAAATACGAACTTGGAGAGGGCGAGGGCCTTCGGGTCTGGCAGGCATGTTTGAATGCAGCCGCCGACCTCCTCGGAGGTTCGCCGTCTACCGCAGTCAGCATTGTTGGCGAAATCGCGCCACGCTACGGAACCGCTCAGCTCGTTGCACCACGTCTTGGTCAGTCCACCTTTCGCGTGGCCGTAATGGACGCGTATCTACGTGCTTGCGCCGTTACTCAGGAGCACTCGCTCCCCGCGCTCGAGGCGTCACACATTCAGCCGTACGCATCGGAAGGTCCACATGAAGTCGCCAACGGCCTGCTTCTTCGAGCTGATCTCCATCGGCTCTTCGACAAGGGTTACCTCACGGTCTCTCGCGACCTCCGGCTCGAGGTTGGCAGTCGACTTCGAAACGACTTCCACAACGGCCGTTCCTACTATCCGCTTCACGGAACCCGACTTCGCGTGCCAGCCGAAGTCTCCCTCCGTCCGTCGTCTGATTACCTGAGCTGGCATCGTGAGCACGTCTTCCTCGGATAGCACTGCGAAGGCATGATCCGGCCGTGATCCATAGGGCGCTCGAACTCTGAATAACGCCGACCGCTATTCAGAGTTCCCCGTGTGCGCTTGCTCCCGCTCCGCCACCCCGTCCGCCTCGAGCACCTCGATCCACACCAGCGCCGGCCCCGTAGGCGGAGCGGTTGTTCTCTCCCCGCGGCACGACCTTGCGGCGGCTGGGCAGCCAGAGGCCGCCGAGTTCGCGGTGGCCGGATGTGTAGTGCGCGGCGTCGGCCCAGGCGGCGAGGACCGCGGGCGCGTAGTCGTGCCGGCGCTGGCGGAAGTCTTCGTCGCCGGAGATCAACCCTCGTACGATCGCCTCGGCATGAAGTCGCCGCGTCCTTCGGGTGTGAGGTCGAGGAAGCTCCAGAAGGGCGAGAGCGCGTCCATGCCGCGGAACTGCGCCGGCGTGACCAGCGCGCTCACCGAGTAGAAGTGACGGGGGCGGCCGTCGGTGCCGAGCCGAAAGACCGATGCGCCGGGCTGCTGCGCGCCGGCCTCGTCCTCGAAGCCGAAGTCGCGCTTGAGCGTGGAGTCGCCGCTCGAGAGCACGCGCAGGTTCCGCCAGCCGCGGCCGCGCGCGTACTCGCGGAATGCCGCCACGTCACCCGCCACCACCACGGCGAAGCTCACGCGCTGGCGCAGGTGCGGGACGATGCCGTCGTAGCCGTCGGCCCAGAGCGTGCACATCGGGCACGGCTGCGTCTGCTTCTTGCCGAACATGAAGTGGAGCAGTACGACCGTCTGGCCCTCGCGCTCGAAGAGATCCGAGAGCTTCACCTTCCTGCGCGGCGCCTCGTGGCCGGCGCCGAGCGGTGCCGGAATCTCTTCGAACGTGTAATCGGCGACGACGGTGTCGAGCGGGAGCGAGCGGCGCAGCGCGGCGACGCGCTCGATCTGGTCCTCGAGCGCGATCTCGGCTTCGAGCAGCTCGGCGCGCTGCTTGCGGTAGGCAGGGCTCTCGTTCGGGTGCGATGTCACGGGCATGGCGTGCCTCCTTCGCTCCGGTGGACGTCGAGCCGGCGCCGGCGTGGCCGTCGTGGTGGCTACCGTCGGATTCCATCCTATCACCCCGCGCGCGCGCTCGGCGCGTTACGCTCCGCCCCTGCGCCCAACCCCAGGAGACCTCATGCCCCTCTCGATGCACTCCGCCAGCGTCCCCGTCTTCGTCCGCATGCTGAACAACATGCTCGGCTGGCTCGACAAGGCCGAGGCCCATGCGAAGGCCCGCAAGTTCGAGCCGAACAACTACCTCGGGCTGCGACTCGCGCCGGACATGCTGGCGTTCGCGCGGCAGATCCAGATCGCGAGCGACACCAGCAAGAACTGCGTGGCGCGGCTCGCGGGCGTCGAGCCGCCGAAGTGGGCGGACGACGAGGCCTCGCTCGACGAGCTGCGCGCTCGCATCCGCAAGTCGATCGAGTACGCACAGTCGATCGCCGCAGCGAAGATCGACGGCTCGGAGGCGCGCGAGATCGTGCTGCCGATGGGCCCCGGCCGGACCATGACCTTCACCGGCGTGACGTTCCTCCAGGGCTTCTCGCTGCCGAACTTCTTCTTTCACGCGACGATGACCTACGCGCTGCTGCGGCACGCCGGCGTCGAGCTCGGGAAGATGGACTACCTCGGCGCGCCCTGAGGCGCAGGCGCGTGCGCCGTCGTCCGACGCTCTCGAGCCATTCACCCTCGCTCCTCGTCGGCGTCGCGCTCGCGGCGATCGCGCTCGAGCTCGCGACGGCGTGGGCCCCGCCGTACGGGCTCTTCCACGACGAGCTCTACTACTGGGCGGGCGCGAAGCGGCTCGGCCTGGGCTACGTGGACCACCCTCCGCTGGCGCCGTGGGTGCTGGCCGCTTGCACGGCCCTGCTCGGCGACGGGCGCCTCGCCTTCCGCCTGCTGCCGGCCCTCTGCTTCGGCGCGACGGTGCTGCTCGCTGGGCGGATGGCGCAGCGCCTCGGCGCGGGAAGCTTCGGCCAGACGCTGGCCGGCCTCTCGGTCGCGGTGATGCCCGTCTGCCTCGTGATGTTCAGCTTCTACTCCGTGAACGCGCTCGAGATCCTGCTCTGGACCGCGACCAGCTTCCTGCTGGTGGAGCTGCTCCGCACCGGAAACGAGCGGCTCTGGCTCGGCATCGGTGCGATCGCCGGCATCGGACTGCTCGACAAGCACACCTTCGCCTTGCTCGGAGCGGGCATCGCCGTGGGGGTTCTCGCAACGCCGCTCCGTGCTCAGCTCCGGAGCCGCTGGCTGTGGCTCGGCGGAGCCGTCGCGCTCCTGCTGGCCCTGCCCAATCTCCTCTGGAACGCGCAGCACGACTGGCCGTCCCTCGCGTTCTATCGCAGCCGCCCAGCCGTCGATCTTCCGGCAACGCTTCCCGAGGCGCTCGAGCTCCAGATCCTGGGAGCGAATCCAGCCAACCTGCTGGTCTGGCTGCCGGGATTCCTCTTCCTTCTCCTCTCGCGCAGGGTCCGCCCGTACCGTCCGCTCGGGATCGCCTTCGCGACGCTCTTCGTCGTGATCCTCCTGTCGGGGCAGCGGCGCGGGGATCGCATCGCGGGCATCTATCCCGTCGTGCTGGCCGCCGGCGCCGCCTTCTGGGATCAGTGGCGGGGTCGTGGCTACGCCGGCGTGCGCATCGCGCTGGTGGGTGTGCTGCTGGCCTGCGGCGCGCTCGTGGTGCCCGCGGCGCTCCCCATCCTGTCTCCACGCGCGGTGGGGGAGTACTACGAAGCGCTCGGCGAGAAGCCCGAGATCGAGACCTCGGACGTCGGACAGGCGATCCCGCTCTTCCTCGCGGGTCGCCTCGACTGGGAGCGCTTCGCAGACCAGGTCGCGGGGGCCTGGGAGGCCCTTCCGCCGGAGAATCGTGAGCGCGCGGTGATGCTGGCGCCGCATTGGGTGTTTGCATCCGTGCTCGAGTACTACGGGAGGGATCGCGAGTTCCCGCCCGTCGTCGCGCCGCACAACGCTTACTGGTTCTGGCGCGAGGAGGCGGCCGGCCGCGACGTGGTGCTCGCCGTCGCGATCCCGCCCGATGTGCTCGCTCGTTACTTCGCCGAGACGCGCGAGCTCGGCGTCTTCCGCTGCGTGTACTGCACCGGCTACCGCCCCGACCTGCCCATCGTGCTCGCGACCGGCCCCATCCGCCCGCTCGAAGCCTTGCTCACCGAGTGGCGCCACTTCAGCATCGAGGCGTCGCCGCACCTGCGACGCTGAAGAGTGGGGTTGACTCCCGGCGGCCGGCGGCGGACCCTGGCCGGGTCGTGATCTCCTGAGCCAGCACGAGCAGACCGATCCAGGTGCGGCGCCGCGAGCTCCGCTCTCCGCGCGCCCGCCTCCACTCGCTACTGCCCTGGCCCCTGCCGCCCGGCTCGAGCCCGCCTCGGGAGACGAAGCATGGCTTCGGAGACGATCTACGACCATCCCCTGTATTGGGACATTCTCTTCGGCTTCGACCGGAGCAAGGAAGCCGAGTTTCATCACCGCACCTTCGCGCGCTGGGGCATCGCAACGGACGAGCGCGTCCTCGAAGTGGCCTGCGGCCCAGCGCGCGTCGCGCGGTTGCTCGCGCGGCGCGGCTGGAAGCTCACCGGGCTGGATCACAGCCCCGCCATGTTGGCATTCGCGCGCGAGCAGGCTGCCGCCGAGGGGACTCCTCTCGCGACGCTCTGCGCCGACATGACGGCGTTCACGGCCCGCGATCTCTTCGCTGCGGCCTACAACCCCCTCAGCTCGTTCCGCCTGCTCCACCGCGACGACGAGGCCGACGCGCATCTGCGCTGCATGGCGGCGGCGCTCCGGCCGGGCGGCGTGTACGTGCTCGACCTCGCCTTCCAGGCGAGCGTGGGCGCACCCGTTACGACGACCGACGAGGGCTGGGAGATGATGCGCGGCGCGGTGACGGTGCGCGGCGAGAACGAAGCCGTGTACGTGACCGACGCCGGCGCGCAGCGGCGGCTCGCCTGGGGAGCCGAGGCGCATCTGCGCGGCTACACCGCGAGGGCCTTCGCCGAGCGCGTCGGCGCGTGCCACGACTTCACGATCGAGTCATGGCACCCGGAGGCGAGCCGCGCGACCGGGGTCAGCGAGTTCTCCGCCCTGGGCTCGGCCGGCGCGCCCGCCCTCGGCCGCGCGATGGTCGTGCTGCGGAGGAGATAGGCGGATCAAGCCGCGCGCGTTCGCCCCGAAGCCACGATGATCTTCGCGAGCTCTCGCCGCGTCGTGCCGAGGGCCAGCAGCGAGCGCACGAGCAGATCGAGGCTGACGGAGGCCTCACCCGCCTCCATCTTGGCGACGCGCGACTGACTCGACTCGAGCCGACGGGCGAGATCGGCCTGCGTCAGTCCCTTGAACGCGCGTTGCTTCCGCAGGTGGTTCGAGAGCGCGAGCTTCAACTCGATGAAGGCGGCCTCGTCGCTGGCGAGCCCCAAGAACTCTCGCGCACTGCCTGCGGCCCAGCCCCGAGCCGAGAGCCGTTTCTTCTTGGCAGCCTTCATTCGACTTCACCTCCGAGCGCAGCGTCGTCGTAGGCGAACAGGCGGCGCCGGCAGTTTGCGATCACGTGAGGGGGCGTCTGCTGGGTCTTCTTGTCGAAGACATCCGCGATCACGATTGCATCCGGATCTACGCGGTACACGAGGCGCCAGTTGTGCTCGGCCTCTCGCACGCGCAGCTCGTGACACCTGGCCCCGATCGAGGGCAGCGGCCGCGAGTGCGGAAGGCGCAGACTCTCGCCTTGTTGCAGACACCTCAAGAGGAACCCCACCTCGATTCGGGCTGCGCGAGAGAACGGCGGCGTCCTCACCTCTCCTCGCAGCCAGGCCAGCGGCTTTTCGCCTACGAGTCGAAGCGCAGGGTATGTCGAATCCGGCATACTGTCAAGCTGGGGGCCGCGAGGAATAGGCGAGCCTCAGCCTACCCCTAGAGTGGGCCCGCGCCCGGGAGAAGAGCGGCCGAAGCCGCCCGGCTACGCTCGCCCGCGTGCGCATCGCCGGCATCGGCTACCAGGGACGGACGATCGACGAGCTGATCGAACGCTTGCGTTTCGCCTCGATCACGGCCGTGATCGACGTGCGCGAGCTGCCGTGGAGTCGTCGCACGGAGTTCGCGAAGAAGAAGCTGGCGGAGCGGCTCGCCCACGAGGGCATCCGCTACGTCCACGTGCGGGCCGCGGGCAATCCGCGCGAGAACCGAAAGAGTGGAGCAGCGAGCGCGGAGATCCTGGCGCGCTACCGCGAGCATCTCGCCCGCACACCCAGCGTGCTCGACGAGATCCTCGCGGAGACGCGCGGCGAGTGCGTCGCGCTCCTCTGCTACGAAGCAGACGTGAAGGACTGCCACCGCTCCGTGTTGCTGGAGGCGCTGGCAGCGCTGCGCCCGGGTCTTGTCGTCGATGCGCTCTAGTCTCGACCAGGCGCGCCGCGCGTTCGCGGAGAAGATCCGCGCGCTGGCCGGGGTGCGTTCGCCTCTCCTGGTGGAGGCGCTCGCCACGGTGCGGCGCGAGGACTTCTTGGGACCGGGGCCGTGGCAGATCCTCCGCCCGGTCGAGCTGGGCCTTGGCTACGACTGGACGCCCGACGACGACCCGCGCCATCTCTGCGACAACGTGCTGGTGGCGATCGATGCGGGTCGGAACCTGAACAACGGCGAGCCGGTGGGCCTGCTGCGCTGGCTCGACGACCTCGCGCTCGCGCCCGGCGAGCGTGTGCTGCACATCGGCTGCGGCGTCGGGTACTACACGGCGATCGCGGCGGCGGCGGTGCCGGGCGGCAGCGTCGTCGGGATCGAGCTCGACCCGCGGCTCGCCGAGCTGGCGCGGCGCAACCTCGCGCACACACCGAACGTCACGGTGGTGGCGGGCGATGGCAGCGCGCTCGCGAGCGGACCCTTCGACGCGATCTTCGTAAATGCCGGTGCGACGGAGCCGCTGCAATCCTGGCTGAGCGCGCTCGCGCCCGGCGGACGTCTGCTGGTGCCGATGACGGTGGCCGTCCCGCGCCAGGGCTTCGGCGGCGGGCACATGCTGCTCGTCACGAGGCAGCCGGCCGGTCTTGCGGCGCGCTTCGTCTCGACCGTCGGAATATTCGACTGCGCGGGCGCGCGCAGCGGCGAAGGCGAGCAACTGCTGCGTGCGGCGTACACGCGCGGCGGACCGGAGCGCGTGCGCAGCTTGCGCAGCGCCGATCACCCCGCGAGCCCCAGCTGTTGGCTGCACGCCGTGCGCTTCTGCCTGTCGGAGCTGGAGGTGGGCGGCGTCTCGAACGGCTGATGAAGGCGCCGTCCGGCGCGCCCGTTATCCTGCCGAGCCGCATGCGCCTCCTCCCCGCCCTGCTTGCAGCTCTACCCCTCCTCGCCCCGGCTCCCGCCCTCGCCGCCCCGCCGCTGGAGCGCACGGTGGTGGTGCTGCTGTTCGACGGCGTCGCGCCTGCACTCTTCGAGCGCACGCCCGCGCCCGCGTTCGAGCGCATGCGCCGCGAGGGCGCCTTCACACACGCCTTCGTGCCGCCGTTCCCGACCATCTCGCTGATCAGCGGCTTCACGATCTCGACGGGCTGCTGGCCGGAGCACCACGGCATCGTCACGAACAAGTTTCTGGACGAGCGCGGTGTGCTCTACGACCACAGCCGCGACGACGACTGGACGACGGGCTGCGAGCAGCTGCACGAGGCGGCGGAGCGACAGGGCGTGCGCGCCGCGGCGCTCGACTGGTACGGCGCGCGCTCGTATGCGCGCGGCCCGCTCGCCAGCATCGTGGACAGCACGGAGCGGCACGACAGCTTTCCCTCCGACGCGGAGCGCGCCGAGGAAGTGGCGCGGCTGCTAGCGCTGCCGGCCGCAGAGCGCCCGCGCTTGATCCTCGCCTACTTCCGCGGCCCCGATTCCGCCGAGCACTTTCACGGGATGCAGTCCGACGAGGCGGTCGAGGCGGTCATCGAGATGGATGCCGCGGTGGCGCGCGTGATGGCGGCCATCGAGGCGGGCCCGGGCCGCGACGCGACCGCGCTCTTCGTCACGACCGACCACGGCATGGCGCCGGTCACTACGATCGTGAACATCGAGCGGATCCTGGGGAAGCTCGAGATTCCGGCGCGTGCGGTCTCGACCGGCACCACGGCGTTCCTCTACTTCGACGACCCGGCCGCGGTCGAGCCCGCCGCGCAGAAGCTCGCCGCCTACCGGCAGTTCGAGCTGCTGCGCCGCGAGGCGCTGCCGAGCTACGCGCACCTCGGCCCGGGGCCGCGCGTGGCGCCGCTGATCGTCTCGGCGAAGCCGCCCTTCTTCATCGAAGACGCCTCGAGCTGGCCGGTGTACTTGCGTTGGCTCGGCCGGGCCGGCCCGGAGTTCGCCTCCGCCGGCATGTTCCTGAAGGCGACGCACGGCTACCCGCCCGGTGTGCCCGGCATGGTCGGCGTGCTGTACGCGTGGGGCGACGGCATCGCCGAGGGCGTCGAGGCGAAGTTCGTGCACGCGATCGATCTGCACCCCACCGTGACGACGCTGCTCGGCATCGAGCCCGGCGCGCCCGTGGACGGCAGCGCGCGGCGCGACCTGCTCGTGCCCGAGGGTTTCTGAGGGACCGGGCGAGGGCGGACGCGCTAGAACGCAATCGGAGGGTTGGCCGATCGCCCGCCGTCGTGTACAAGCTCGTGCCATGGCCAAGCCGCGACCGAGCGAAGACGTCCGTGCTCTCTCCGAGCTCGGCGCCGATGCCGCGGCCGTCATCCGCCAGATTCGCCGCAAACAACGTCCCGTCGTCTTCACCCAGCGCGGGCGCCGCACCGCTGTCCTCATCGATGCCGCTCAGTATCAAGCCCTCGTCGAAGAGCTCGAACTGCTGCGCGACGTGCGAACGGCGGAGCGCCAGCTCGCGACCGGCCGCAGCCTCTCCCACGCCAAGGCTCGCTCTCAGGTCCTGTCCCGCCTCCGCCGCCGGTGAGGCCTCGCGTTCGATGGTCCCTGCGCGCGGCCCAAGGCGCCACGGCGATCGCCCTCGAGATCGCGGAGGCGGATCCGGCCGCTGCCGAACGTTGGCTGCGCGGGCTGTTCCACGCGGTGCGTCTGCTGGGTCGCTTCCCTCGGCGGGGTCGCATCGTCCCGGAGCTGTCACGCACAGACGTCCGAGAGCTCATCTATCGCGATCACCGCGTCGTCTACCGTGTGTCGTCACGGCTGGTCGAGATCCTCACAGTCCGGCACGCTCGCCGGCTGCTCGATGTCGATGAAGGGGAACCCAACGGGCGACGGTGATGCGTACGATGGGCCCACCGAGCTGCGCCGGCCGGCCCTCGCCGTTCTGCTCGCGCTTCTACTGTGCGCCTGCGGCGCTGCACCCGACGCGGGCACCCCCGTCGAGTTCTGGGCGCTCGGGCGCGAGGGCGAGCACGTGCGCGCGCTGGTGCCGGCCTTCGAGGCGCGGCACCCCGGCGTCGCGGTGCGCGTGCAGCAGATCCCGTGGAGCGCGGCGCACGAGAAGCTGCTCACCGCCTTCGTGGGTGACGCGCTGCCGGACGTGATCCAGCTCGGCAACACGTGGATCCCGGAGTTCGCTGCGCTCGGCGCGCTGGAAAAGCTCGAGCCGTGGCTCGCGCGAACGCCCGCGCTGGACACGGCGGACTTCTTCGCGGGCGTACTCGACGCCGCGGTGATCGACGGCGCGACGCTCGCCGTGCCCTGGTACGCCGACACGCGCCTGCTCTTCTACCGCAGGGACTGGTTCGCGCGCGATCTGCCGACCACGTGGCCAGCATGGATCGCAGAGGCGGCGCGCGTGCAGGCGCGGCTCGGACCCGGGCAGCACGCGCTGCTGCTGCCGCTCGGCGAGTGGGAGGTGCCGGTCATCCTCGCGCTCCAGCACGGCGCCGAGCTGCTGCGCGACGGCGACACGCGGGCGAACTTCCAGAGCCCCGAGTTCCGCGCGGCCTTCGCGTTCTATCTGAGCCTGTTCGAGCGCGGCCTCGCGCCGCAGACGGGCGTCGCGCAGCTCGCGAATCTGCACCAGGACTTCGCGGCCGGCGCGTTCGGCGCGCTGGTCACGGGCCCGTGGAACCTGCGCGAGTTCGCGGCGCGACTGCCGGCGGCGCTGGCCGAGAGCTGGGCGACGGCGCCGCTGCCGGCCTTCGAGGGCGCGGGGCCCGGCGTCTCGCTCGCGGGCGGCGCGAGCCTCGCGCTGGTGGCGGGCTCGCAGCAGCAGGAGGCGGCCTGGGCGTGGATCGCGTTCCTCGCCGAGCCCACGCAGCAGGCGGCGTTCCATCGCCTGTCGGGCGACCTGCCCTCACGCCGCTCGGCCTGGGACGACCCTGCTCTCGCGGGCCCGCGCGTCGCGGCCTTCCGCACGCAGCTCGCTCACGCGCGCGCGACACCCAAGCTGCCCGAGTGGGAGCGCATCGCGAGCCGCATCGCCTGGCACGCCGAGGCCGCCGTGCGCGAAGGGCGCGAGATCGACGCCGTGCTCGCGGCGCTCGCTGCCGACGCCGACCAGGTGCTCGAGAAGCGCCGCAGCCTGTTGGCGCGCCGCGAGCGCGAGCACGGGCCCTGATTCGAGTGTCGTTCCCGGCCTGCTTCGTCCGTCGTCTGGCTAGAGTGCAACCGATCGCACTCGAGAGGAAGCCAACATGAAGCTCTACGGCGTCAGCGGGTCCCCCTTCGTCCGCAAGGCCCGCGTCGTGCTCGAGGAGAAGGGGATCCCCTACGAGACCGAGCCCATGGTCTCGGTCTCCCCCAAGAGCCCGGAGCTGCTCGCGCTCCACCCGATGGGCAAGATTCCCATCCTGCGGGACGGGGACATCGTGGTCCCTGATTCGTCGGTGATCTGCGCGTACCTCGAGAAGAAGCACCCGTCGCCCGCGCTCTATCCGGCCGATGCGGCCGAGTTCGCGAAGGCGCTCTTCCTCGAGGAGTACGCGGACACGCGCATGTTCGAAGTGCTCGGACCGATCCTGTTCGAGCGCGTCGTGAAGCGCTTCGTGTTCCAGCAGGAGCCCGACGAGGCCCGCGTGGCGGAGCAGCTCACGAACGGGCTGCCTCCCGTGCTGGACTACCTCGAGAGCCAGATCCCTGAAGGTCGTGGCACGCTGCTGGCCCGCTTCAGCATCGCGGACGCAGCGCTCGGCGCGCAGCTCGGGACCCTGACCCTGGCGGAGATCGAGATCGACGCCCGGCGCTGGCCGCGCACGGCGAGCTACTACCGGGCGCTCCTGGCGCGCCCTTCGTTCAAGACTGCGATGGCCCGCTAGGCCACGCGAGGAGAAAGCCATGCAATACGCGCTGCTCTTCTACAACCCGCCGCTCGGGAGCATGCCTGCCCCGCAACGGGACACCGTGGTCGCCGAGATGCTGGCCGAGATGCACGTCTGGCACGAGGAGCTCGAGCGCGCCGGCGTCTTCCGCACGATGCTGCGGCTCGCCTCGGTGGAGGCGGCCACGTCGCTGCGCCGGAATGGCGACGAGGTGCTCGTCAGCGACGGGCCCTTCGCCGAGACCAAGGAGATCCTCGGCGGGCTCGCCATCCTCGAATGCGCCGACCTCGACGAGGCGCTGGCCTTCGCGAAGCGCTGCCCGCTCGCGCGGATCGGCACCGTCGAGGTGCGGCCGGAGTGGGGCACCCCACGCTGATGGCCGGCGCTTCCGCCGCACCGTAGGCTGCGCGCATGGGCCTCGACCCGAGCCGCGAGGCGCTCGAAGCGATCGTGCGGGACGAGGCCGGCCTGGTGTTGGCCTCGCTGATCGCCAGCTTCGGCGACTTCGATCTGGCCGAGGATGCCTTGCAGGACGCGGTGGCGGCGGCGCTCGAGAGCTGGCCACGCGATGGCGTGCCGCAGCGCCCGGCGGCGTGGCTCACGGTCGCGGCCCGGCGGCGCGCCCTCGATCGGCTGCGCCACGCGGCGATGCGCGCGGACAAGGCGGAGGCGCTGCGCGCGAGCGAGGAGCTGCGTCGCAGCGAGAGCGCGACCACGGAGGCCGGCGACGACGTGACCGACGAGCGACTGCGCCTGCTCTTCACCTGCTGCCACCCGGCCCTGTCTTCGGAGGCGCGCGTCGCGTTGACGCTGCGCACGCTCGGCGGCCTCTCGAGCGAGGCCGTCGCGCGCGCGTTCCTGCTTCCGGTCGCCACGCTGGCCAAGCGGCTCGAGCGCGCAAAGCACAAGATCCGCGACGCCCGCATCCCCTACCGCGTGCCGCCACAGTCAGACTGGGTGCAACGCCTGGGCTCGGTGCTCGCGGTCGTCTACCTGATCTTCAACGAGGGCTACAGCGCGACCGGGGCCGAGCCGGCAGCACGCTACTCGCTTTGCGAGGAGGCGATCCGCCTGGCGCGGATGCTGACTGCGCTGCTGCCGCGCGACGGCGAGGCCCACGCCCTGCTCGCCCTGATGCTGCTGCACCACGCGCGCAGAGAGGCGCGCTTCGCTGACGACGGAGCTTTCGTGCCGCTGGACGAGCAGGATCGGGGGCGCTGGCGCCGCGACGAGCTGCGCGAGGGGCTCGAGGCGTTGCGCATCGCGGCTAGCCGAGAGCGCGGGGCGTATCAGGTGCAGGCCGCCATCGCGGCCGCACACGCCCTTGCGCCGAGCGGAGCCGATACGCCCTGGCACACGATCGCCGCGCTCTACGCGGAGCTGGAGCTGCTCGCGCCCTCGCCGGTCGTGCGCGTGAACCGGATCGTCGCGGTGGGCCGCGCCCACGGACCCGAAGCCGGCCTCGCGCTACTCGCAGCGCTCGAGGACGATGACGCCGCGCGCCTGCTCGCCGACTACCAGCCCTACTACGCGGCGCGCGCGGACCTGCTGCGCTCTGCGGGTCGCACGGAAGAAGCCGCGGCCGCCTACCGGATCGCGATCGACCTCTGCCGCGGCGAGCCCGAGCGGCGCTTCCTGGCGGGCCGGCTCGCGGGGCTCGCGCCTCACGGCCTGGATTCGCTAGCGCGGGGCAGGTAAGAACCGGGCGTGACGCGATCCACCGCCGGGCTGCTGTTCGCCGGTCCTGCGCTCGCGGCGATCGGCGTCTTCTTCGTGCTGCCGGTGGCCGCGGCGCTGCTGCTCTCGCTCACGGACTTCGACATCTACGCCGTCGCCGACCCGGCGAACCTGCGCTTCGTCGGCCTCGCCAACTATGCGCGGCTGCTCGGCGACGCGAGCTTCTGGAACGCGCTCGGCAACACGCTCTACTTCGCGGCGGTGGGCGGCACGCTCTCGGTGCTCGTCTCGCTCGGTGGCGCGCTGCTGCTCGAGGCGCCGCTCGCCCGCGCGCGCGGCTTCTTCCGCACCGTCTACTTCCTGCCGGTGGTCACCACGCTCGTCGCCGTCGCGATCGTGTGGCGCTTCCTCTACCACCCGCGCATCGGGCTGCTGAACCGCGCGCTCGAAACGGTCGGCCTGCCCGCCGTGGACTGGCTCGGCGACCCGGCCTTCGCGATGCCCGCGATCATCGGGCTCGCGATCTGGAAGAACTTCGGCTGGAACCTGGTGATCTTCGCCGCCGGCCTCCAGGCCATCCCCGAGCGGCTCTACGAGGCGGCGCGCCTCGACGGCGCCTCGGGCTGGCAGCAGCTGCGCCACGTGACGCTGCCGCTCTTGCTCCCGACCACGAGCTTCGTGGTACTGATGACGGCGATCGGCTCGCTCCAGCTCTTCGCCGAGCCCTACGTGATGACGCAGGGCGGGCCCGGCGACGCGACGCGCAGCCTGGTGCTGCTGATGTACGAGCAGGGCTTTCGCTGGTGGAACCTCGGGCACGCGGCAGCCATCGCCTTCGTGCTGTTCGCGATCGTGGCGGCATTCACGGCGCTGGCGCGGCGACTCACGCGCGAGGGCAGCGCATGAGGCGGCGAGCTCTCTCCACACTCACGCTCGCGGCGCTGCTCACGCTCGCGCTCTTCTCTCTCGCGCCGCTGCTCTGGATGCTGTCGCTCTCGCTGATGCCGGCCGGCGAGGCCACGGCGCTGCCGCCGCGCCTGCTGCCGAGCGCGCCGACGCTCGCGCACTACGAGGCGCTGTTCGCGCGGCTGCCGCTGGCGCGCGCGCTCGGCAACTCGCTGCTGCTCGCGAGCGCCGCCACCGTGCTCGGCCTCCTCAGCAACTCGCTGGCCGGCTACGCCTTCGCGAAGCTGCACTTCCGCGGCCGCGACGCGCTCTCGCGTGTGCTGCTCGCCGCGCTCGTGATCCCGGGCCAGGTGGCGATGCTGCCACTCTTCTTGCTGGTGAAGGAGCTCGGCCTCGTGAACAGCTACGCCGGTGTGCTGGTGCCGAGCCTCGCCAGCATCTTCGGGATCTTCCTGGTGCGGCAGTACGTGGCCAGTATCCCGGACGCGTTGCTCGACGCAGCGCGCCTCGACGGCGCGGGCGAGCTGCGCGTCTTCACGGCGGTGGTGTTGCCGCTCTGCCGGCCGGTGCTGGTGACGCTCGGCACCTTCACCTTTCTCGGCGCGTGGAACGACTTCCTCTGGCCGCTGGTCGTGCTCGGCGACGAGAAGCTGCAGCCGCTGCCGGTTGCGCTCGCCTCGCTGCTCGGCGAGCACGCGCCGGACGTCGAGATCCTGATGGCCGGCGCGGTGCTCACGGTGCTGCCGGTCGTCGTCCTGTTCATCGCGCTCCAGCGCTACTACCTGCAAGGCATCCTGGCCGGGAGCCTGCGCGGGTGAGAGGCGCGCTCGTGCTCGCGCTCGCATTGCCGGCCGTGGCAGTGCATGCCGAGGACCCGAACCAGCGCATCGCCGCCGCTGCGCGCGCCGCTTCCCCCGGCTCGTACCCGCGCAGCTGGCTCGGCGAGCCGCTGTACTGGACGGTGGTCGGCACGGCGGGCGGCGAGCACGAGGCGCTGCTCTCGGACGAAGGCGCGCTCGAGCCCGTGAAGGGCGGCTTCTCGCTGATCCCCTACCTCTGGGTGGACGGCGTGCGCATCACGGCGCAGGGGAGCCTGCGCGCGCCGTCGCTCGAGGAGGGCTTCCTCCCGATCCCGTCGCTGGCATGGGAGCACCCGCGCGCGCGGCTGCGCGTGCGCGCCTTCGCGCCCGACGACGAGGCGGTGCTCGCGAGCTACCGCGTCGAGAACCCGCGCGACGCGGAGCAGCGCGTCGAGCTGTGGCTCGCGCTGCGACCGTTCCAGGTGTTGCCGACCTGGCAGTTCCTGAACACGCCGGGCGGCTTCGCAGCGATCCGCGAGATCGCGCTCTCGGCGAGCGAGGCGCGCGTGAACGGAGCGCCCGCGCTCTGGCCGCTCACTCGGCCGGATGCGTTCGGCGCGGCCGCCGAGCTGACGCCGGCACTCGAGAGCGGAGTCCTGCCGCGCGCCGCTGCCGCGAAGAGCGACGAGGGCTTCGCCGGGGGCGCATGGCTGTGGCGCTTCACGCTCGCCCCGCACGCCGCGCGCGAGGTGCACGTACGCGCCGCGCTGCACGCCGGCGCGCCTCCGATCGCCGCGCCCGCCGACGGCGGCGCCGCGCTGGTGGCGGCGAAGCTCGGCGAGGCGACGGCGCGCTGGCGTGGGCTGCTCGGCCGCGTCGAGATCGACCTTCCGTCTGTGGCGAACGACGTCGAACGCACGCTGCGCACGGCTCTCGCGCACGTGCTCGTGAACAGCGATAGTGCGCGCCTCCAGCCCGGCTCGCGCAACTACGAGCGCAGCTGGATCCGCGACGGCGCGCTCAGCTCGAGCGCGCTCGTACAGCTCGGCCACGCCGACGCGGCGCGCGCCTTCCTGGCCTGGTACGCGCCATTCCAGTTCGAGAGCGGCGCGCTGCCCTGCTGCGTGGACGCGCGCGGCGCCGACCCGACGCCCGAGCACGACTCGAACGGCGCCTTCCTGTACGCGCTCGGCGAGTACGCGCGCCACACGCGCGACGCGGGCTTCGTGCGCACGCTCTGGCCGCGTGTCGTGCGCGCGGTGGCGTGGCTCGAGCAGCTGCGGGGCGAGAGCCTCGCGCCGCGCCTTCGGAGCGAGCTCGGCGGCGCCGCGTACGGAATCCTGCCCGAGTCGATCTCGCACGAGGGCTACGCGAAGCAGCCCGTGCACTCCTATTGGGACGACGGGTTCGCGCGCCAGGGCCTACGCGACGCGGTGTTCCTGGCCGAGCTGGCCGGCGACATCGAGCACGCGGCCGCGTGGGCCACGCTGCGCGACGATTTCGAGCGCGACCTGCTCGCCTCCTACGAGTCGACGCGGAAGCTGCACGACATCCCGCACCTGGCCGGCTCGGTCGAGCTCGGCGACTTCGACCCGACGGCGACGGCGATCGGCTTCGAGCTGGGCGGCGAGCCGCGCGACTTCCCGCCCGAGGCGCTCGCCGCCACCTTCGCGCGCTATCTCGCCGAGGTGGCGGAGCGCAAGCGCGGCGTGATGACGCGCGACGCCTACGCCCCCTACGAGCTGCGCATCGCCGGCGCCCTCACGCGGATGGGCGAGCGCGAGCGCGCATGGGACGTGCTCGCGCTGATGCTCCGTGGGCGGCGCCCGATCGCGTGGAATCAATGGCCCGAGATCGTGTGGACGGGCGAGACGAAGGGCCTATGGCTCGGCGATCTGCCGCACAGCTGGATCGGCTCGACGTTCTTGCACGCCGTGCGCACTGCACTCGTGTACGAGCGCGGCTCCGACCAGGCGCTCGTGCTGGCGGCCGGCGTGCCGGCGAGCTGGCTGGCGACGGGCGAGCCGCTGCGGGTCGCGCGCCTCTCCACCTGGTGGGGCCCGCTCGACTACGAGCTGCGCCGCGAGAGCTCCGGGGCGCTGCGCATGCGCGTCGGCGGCGAGCTGCGACCCCCGCCGGGTGGGGTCGTGCTGGCGCCGCCCGGGATCGCGCGGGTGACGGTGCACGAGCTGCCGGCCGAGGTGCTCCTGCGCCCCTGACGGAAAACTCTTTCCCCGCCGCGCGGACGGCCATCGCCGTCGACAGCGGCTGGACGAACTTCGGCTGGGTCGGCGGAATCGGCCCGAGGCCCGAGCAGCTACGACATCGACATCGTGGTGACGACGAGCGTCGTCGGCACGACCAGCGGCAGCTTCATCCAGGTGCTGTCGGTGCCCGAGCCCGGCACGCTGGCGCTGCTCGCGCTCGGCTTCGCGGGGCGGCTCGCGACGGCGCTGCCGCGCGCTCAGCGCGCGAGCGCGCGGCCGTCGCGCGCGAAGAGATGAAGCGAGCCCGGCTCGACACGTAGCGCCACCGCCTCGCCCGGCTCGCGGCGCGCCATGCCGTGCTCGCGCACCACCCAGCGCGGCGGCGGCTCGCCGCCGCCTTTCGCGAGGCGCACGTGCACCAGCGTCTCGTGGCCGAGCGCCTCGACCTGCTCGACCGTCGCCGCGAGCGTGCCGGCCGTGCCCGGCGCCACGAGCGCCACCGCTTCGGGGCGAACGCCGGCGACCGCATCGTCGCCAGCGCTCGCGGCAGCGAGGAGCCGCGCGGGCGCGAAGTTCATCGGCGGGCTGCCGATGAAGCCCGCGACGAAGCGGTTGGCCGGCCTTTCGTAGAGCCGGGCGGGCGTCTCCACCTGCTGCAGGCGGCCACGCTCGAGCACTGCCACGCGGTCGCCGAGCGTGAGCGCCTCGACCTGGTCGTGCGTGACGTAGAGCATGGTGGTGGGCGCGCGGCGCCGTAGCTCCGCGATCTCGGCGCGCACCTGCACGCGCAGCTTCGCGTCGAGGTTCGAGAGCGGCTCGTCGAGCAGGAACGCCGCGGGCTCGCGCACCAGCGCGCGTCCCATCGCCACGCGTTGGCGCTCGCCGCCCGAGAGCTGGCGCGGCGCGCGCTCGAGGAGGCCGCCGAGCGAGAGCAGCTCTGCCGCGCGGGCGACGCGCTGCTCGCGCTCCGCCGCCGGCAGACCACGCATGCGCAGCGGAAAGGCCAGGTTCTCGCGCACCGTGAGGTGCGGGTAGAGCGCGTAGTCCTGGAACACCATCGCGACGTTGCGCTCTCGAGGCGGCAGCGCACTCACATCGCGCCCGCCGATGCGGATCGTGCCGCGTGTCGGCGTCTCGAGGCCGGCCAGGAGGCGCAGCACGGTGGACTTGCCGCAGCCCGAGGGGCCGACCAGCGCGATCAGCTCGCCGTCCGCGATCTCGAGCGAGAAGTCCGCGAGCGCGACGGTGCCGTTCGGGTAGACCTTCTCGACGCCTTCGAAGCAGACAGCACTCATCCACAGGGCTCCGCTCGCCAACGGCTCGCTGCGCGCGGCGTCTCGCGCCGCTTGCGCTGCGCGCAGAGCTACTCGAAGAAGTCCTCGTCCGCCAGGATGGGCAGCGCGCGCTGCGCGATCGGGTCGGCCGCGAACAGCTTCTGGACGAGCCCGTCCTTCAAGTGGTTGGCGAGCGCGAGGAAGAGCATGCCCTGGTCGAGCGAGAGGTAGGCGGTGGCCACCTCGCCCGTCGCGGGATCGACCGAGTCGTAGAGGCCGAAGTCTCCATAGACGGCATAACGGCGCGCCAGCTCGCGCAGCGTGGCCGTGGCGAGCTGCGGCGCGACCGCCAGCGCAAGAGCCACCGCGTGCGGCGTGGCCGCGGCATCGCGATAGCTCTTCGAGGCGCCCAGCACGGGAACGCCGTACTCGCGATAGCCGTCGGGCCCCGGCGCAACGGCAGGTGAGAGGCCGAAGACCGGCCAGCCGAGCACCTCGCTGGCCCAGCGCCGCTGCACCTCGACGTGCACCTCTGCGTTCCGGCCGAGGCTCCTCGGCGCCACCCGTAGCTCGTCCACGAACAGGGTCGGCATCAGCGCCTCGAACATGCTGCCACCCCAGGACGGCACGAAGCGCAGCTCCTTCCACTCGTACCAGCCGCCCGTGGTGGGGTACCCGCGCACGACCTTCGAGCGTCGCTGCTTGGGCGGCTGCGACTGCCAATCGCATTCGGCCGGGAAGGTGCGCAGCATGTGGAACCAGTGCGACTCGGGCACATCACGCTTGCCGATCGCGATCAGGCTGCCGACGCGCGCCTCGGTGTAGAGCGTGGCGTAGTGGTAGGGCGAGCGTCCGCGCTCGTCGACGTAGAAGCCGTGCGACATCTGCTGCTGGAGCGGATCCCAGAACACGCCGTAGTCGCGCTCCTCGATCAGGCGCGTGGCCGCGGGCGCAAGCTCCGGGATGGCCTGACGCAGCACCATCAGGCCCGCCGCGAGCCAGGCCGAGTCCACGAAGGAGACGAAGTGGCTGGTGCGCTCCAGCGAAGTCGTGTCGTAGAAGTTGAAGTGGAAGCCGCGCCAGGTCTCGAGGCGCTCGAGCGTCGCCAGCACGCGGCGCAGCCGGGCCACGGCCTCTTCGTGGGGCAGGTAGCCGAGTTCGTGAGCCGCAACGGTCGCCGCGATGTGGAGCCCCACCGCGCTGACGGTGGTGTAGTCCCCGATCTCGGCCTGGCTCGGGTCGACGCCGCCCAGAAAGCGCACGTGATCGACCGGCAGGCCATTCTCGCGGTCGCTCAGCGCAGCGAGGCCGCGCCAGGTGTCGCGTGCGAGGCGCTCGAGAAAGGCCGGATCGGCCTCGGGCAGTGTGGCGCGATCGACCTCGAGCCGGCTCGGCCAGCCGGCCAGGCGCGCGTGCACGCGGAGCTTTGCGGCCTCGAGCCCGCCCAGCGACTTCTCCCACCTGCGCTTCTTCGGCGCGAGGTCGGCATCGGCCACCATCGCGATCTCCGCACGCTTGGCCGGTGGCTGCTCCGCCATCTCCCGCGGGCCCATGGCGACCGCCGGCGGGCCTGCGGGCTCCCAGCAGCGGATGCTGCGCGGAACGGAGGCCGGCCCGGCCGCGGCAGCCGCCGTGGCGCATAGACCGAACGCCGCGAGCGCGCCCGCGAGTTCTCGCCGCATCCCTCACCCCCTGGGACCAAAGGAACATCGGCAAAGCGGGCTCGCTTCGAAAGCCCGCCAGCCTCTCCTCGCCGCGGGGCGGGGAAGAAGGAGCCCGCTCAGCTCCGGCTGCGGGATCGGCGATACGCAGGTCGTGGAATGCCGTCCGGCACATGACGGCGCCACGCCAGCTGGCCAGCTGCCGGTCCTGCGCGAGGAGTGGCCGCTGCCGAAGGTGAGTCCCGCTCCCGGCACACGCGAGATCTTCGAGGATCAGGTGCGTCTCGGCGTGAGCTACGACTGAGCGACTCAGCCGACTGGGCACGGTACGCTGCGGCATGGTTGCGGCCCCGCTCCCGATCTACGCGACGCGCCACTGGTACTGCGCGGCGCTGAGCCGCGAGCTGCGCTCCGGGCGGCCGCTCGCACGCCGCATCCTCGGCCGGGACCTCGCGCTGCTGCGAAGCCGCTCCGGCTCCGTGCACGCGCTCGCTGCCGTCTGCCCACACCGCGGCGCCAACCTCGCCGAAGGGCGCTTCGACGGCGACACACTCGAGTGTCCCTACCACGGCTGGCGATTCGGACTGGACGGGCGCTGCCGGCTCGTCCCCTCGCTCGGGCCGGGCGGAAGGATCCCGCGCGATGCGCGCGTTCCCGCCTTCCCGGTGGAGGAGAGCCAGGGGCTCGTCTGGCTGTGGCTGTCCGAGGACGGGCCGCCGAAGACACCGGCGCCCCGCCATGCGTGGATGGACGGCTACCGGCGCATGCCGGGCGTCCGGCTCTACCCGGCCAGCGCTCTCGACGCGTTCGAGATCACACTCGACGCCGCCCATCTCGCCTTCGTCCATCGCGGCTCGCTCGGGCGTCTCGCGCCGGAGCTGCCGGACTTCGAGATCCAGCATGCGGAGGACGGCCAGAGCTTCAGCGCGGTCGTGCGCCTGTCGGGCGAGAAGCCGATCGAGCAGCCGTCGCTGATCCGGCGGCTCTCGCGGCCGACCCCCTGGCGCGAGCTGCGCGCCCACTGCGATCTCTCTGGCGTCGCCGTCTCGGCGCTTCGGAGCGACGGCCGTCTCGACACCGCCTTCGCGCTGATCACGCCAGCCGCGGAGCGCACGTGCTGGTTCTTCGGCGGCATCGCCCAGGAGACGACGCCCGCCTGGCCTGTACGCCTGCTGAGCGAATGGATCGGCCGGCGGCTCTTGCGCGAAGACCAGCGCATGCTAGGCCGACTGCTCGGTCGCGAGCACGGCGAGTTCGAGCAGCCGCTGTCGGTGCGCAGCGATCGGCCGGCGCTGGCGTTCCGCGGCCTCTACGCGCGAGCGCTGCGCGCCGAGGGCAAGGCGCCGGCCTGAGCTGGGGAGCTCAGGCCAGGAAGTCGAGCACCGCCTTCGCGAGCGCCTCGGGCGCATCGAAGTCCGCGCGGTGCCCGGCGTTCGCGATCGAGCGGATACGCGTGCGCCCGGCGATGCCGGCCGCGAAGCGCTTCGCGTAGCTCGCCGGCACGATGCGGTCGGCACCACCCCACACGAGCAGCGTGGGCGCGGAGATCCGATGCAGGCGCTTGCCGAGCCCGCGGTCGCCGAAGGGCCAGAGCAGGCGCGCGGCGGCCTCGAGCGAGCGCACCTGCTGCACCTGGAACTCGATCGGGTCGGCGCCAGCGGGCAGCGTCAGCACCTCGGCCGCGAACTTCTCGGGCTGCTCCGAGAACGTGGCCGGCAGCTCGCTGGCGCGCTTCGCCCAGAAGTCGGCGACGGGCTCGCGCTCGTCGTAGAGGCCGAAGGGCGCGACCAGCGCGAGGCGCTTCACGAGGCGCGGCGAGAAGGCGGCGGCCTCGGCGGCGAGCGTGCCGCCCGGGCCGAGGCCGACCACGTCGGCGCCCGCGAGGCCGGCGGCCTCGAGCAGCTCCTGCGTCGCGATCACCCAGTCCGCCAGGTCGTCGAGTCTGCGGAAGTCGCCGCCGCCCGGATGGCCGGGCAGCGAGGGCACGATCACGCGGCGCATCGCCGAGAGTGCTTCGAGGAAGGGAGTCCAGCTCGGAAAGCCGAACAAGCCGGAGAGCACGCCGAGCGGCTGGCCCCTGCCCTTCTCGAAGACGCGCACCTTCTCGCCGCGCACGCGTAGGGTGCGCGTCGACAATCGCTTCGCTGCACTCGGCCGGGCGCTCACGAGATGCTCCGCGGCACCGCGCGCTGCGCGGGCGCGAGCGGCTTCGGCCACCAGTGATTCTCCCACTCGTCCTCGAACAGGCCCGCGAGCTGCGGCGCGACGCGCTTCGCGAACAGCTCGGTGTTGTGGAAGACGAGCTCCTTCTTCATGTTGCCGAACTGCAGCAGCATCATCAGCTGGCCGATGTTGAGGTTCACGGCCACCTCGCGCAGCTGCTCGGCCACCTCGTCGGGGCTGCCGATGATCACGTAGCCCTTCGAGACGATGTCCTCGAAGGCCGGCCGGCCGTAGGCATGCGCGTCGGTGGCCGACGCCGTGGCGGCCTGCACCACCTGTGACTTCACGCGCGCGCGGATCGTCGCCTCGCTCATGTAGCCGGGCGGCGAGGCATAGCGCGCGTCCACGTGCAGACAGCGCTCGTAGAAGTAGAGCGCGGGCTCGGTGTAGAGGTCGAGCGCCTCCTCGCGCGTCTCGGCCACGCCCACGAACTGGAGGAAGCCGGCGCGGAACGGGTTGCGGTCCTTGCCGAGCCGGTCCATCTCCTCCCAGAAGCCGTGCATCGTTGCTTCGCCGAGCTTGTAACCGAAGTAGGAGAGGTAGGCGTAGACGTAGTCGAGCTGGGCGCACCAGCGCCAGGTTTCGACGGAGCCGCCGCCCGGGATCCAGATCGGCGGGTGCGGCTTCTGGATCGGGCGCGGCCACGGGTTCACATAACGAAGCTGGTTGTAGCGACCGTTCCAGGCGAAGAGCTCGTCGGTGGTCCACGCCTTCAGGATCAGGTCGTGCGCCTCGTAGTAGCGCTCGCGCAGCTGGCTCGGGTTCTGTCCGTAGGCGAAACACGTGTCCATCGGCGTACCGACCGGGAAGCCCGCGATCAGCCGCCCGCCCGAGATCACGTCGAGCATCGCGAACTCTTCCGCGACGCGTGTCGGCGGGTTGTAGAGCGCGAGCGAGTTGCCCATCACGCAGAGCGCGGTGTCGCGCGTGCGGCGCGCGAGCGCGGCGGCGATCAGGTTCGGCGACGGCATCATCCCGTACGCGTTCTGGTGATGCTCGTTGCAGCAGATGCCGTCGAAGCCCAGCTCGGCGGCGTGCTCCAGCTCGTCGAGGAAGTCGTTGTACATGACGTGCGCCTTGGCCGGATCGAACAGGCGCGAGTCGATGTCCACCCAGACCGACGGATGCTGCTGCTTGAAGTCGTCGGGCAGGTCGGTGTAGGGCATGAGGTGGAACCAGAGCTGCTTCATGTACGCGCCCTCCTGCGAACGAGCTCGCGCCAGTGTACGCCGGGAGGCGAGATCTGCTCAGGGGGCCTCAGCGCGTGTTCTGTGAGGGCTACTCCATCTGAGGGGGTCGCGTAGCGCCGCTCTGGTGCTAGGGTCGCAACAGCGAGGGGAGGACGATGAACGTCCCTCTGGTCGTGGCTTCGACCGGCATGGCGATGCTCGCCGTCGAGTGGCTCGCGGGCGCCCGCCGCTGGCCGTCGGTGCGCGGATGGTGGCTACGGGCCGTTGCCCTGAACGCCTTCCAGGCGGCGTCCGCGTACGCGGCCGGGGTCGCCTACGACGGCTGGATGCTCGAGCACCGACTCTGGTCCGCCGACGCGCTCGGAGTCTTCGGCGGCGCGCTCGTCGGCTACCTCGTCATCACCTTCGTCTACTACTGGTGGCATCGGGCCCGCCACGAAGTTCCCTTTCTGTGGCGCTGGTTCCACCAGGTGCATCACAGCCCCCAGCGCATCGAAGTGATCACGAGCTTCTACAAGCACCCGTTCGAGATTCTCGTCAACGGCGTGCTATCGAGCGCGCTCCTCTATCTGGTGGTGGGCGTAGGAGCCCCGGCTGCGACGCTGGCGATCCTGCTGACCGGAATCGCGGAGTTCTTCTATCACTGGAACGTGTCCACTCCGTATTGGCTCGGCTACCTGATCCAGCGGCCCGAGAGCCACTGCATCCACCATCAAGAGGGCGTCCACCGCTTCAACTTCGCCGACCTGCCGCTCTGGGACATGCTCTTCGGCACCTTCCGGAACCCCCGGCGCTGGGAGGCGCGCTGTGGCTTCGGAGAGGACGAGCATCGACTCGGCGAGATGCTGCGCGGCATGGACCTCGGCGCCGCGCCCGGCGCGACTTGATGCGACCGGCTGCGCTCTTCCTCGTCGCACTGGGCCTGCTCCAGATGCTCGGTGATCTCGCCGGTCTTCCCGCAGTACGGGCCATCGGAGCGGTCACAGCCGCTTCGCCTGCGCCGAAGGTCTTCTCCGCCGTCGACGGCTTCGAGACCTACTCGACGCGCTTCTTCCTCCTCTGGCTCGATGAGACCGGCAAGGAGCAGGTGGTGCGCCTCACACCCGAGCTGAACCAGGGCATCCGGGGTCCCTACAACCGCCGTAATCCCTATGGAGCGGTGATCGCGTACGCGCCGGTCCTCTCCCGGGCGGAGCGCACGCGGCCGATGTTCACCGCCGTCGCGCACTTCTCGGTGTGCGGGAACGCGCCCCTGCTGCGCGAGCTCGGCATCGATCCGGCCCGCGTGCGCGGCCCGGTGCGCCTGCGCGTCGAGCCCCTCTCGCCGCGTCACGGCCAGACGCTGGAGCTGCCGCTGCCGTGTCCCTGAGCAACGGCTGGACCGGAGGCCAGTACAGCCTCTTCCGCGCCGTGCTCGGCACCTATCTCTTCGTCCACTTCGTTCAGCTCGTACGGTGGGGCGCGGAGGTGTTCTCGAACGCGGGCATGCTCCCGGCTGCCGAGCTCAGCCCACTCTACCCGCTCTTCCCCAATCTGCTGTTCGTGTTCGATGGCCCGTGGCTGGTGACCGGGCTGCTCGTGGTGGCGACGGCGCTCTGCATTCCCCTCGCCATCGGGTGGTGGGACCGCGCGGCTGCCCTGCTGCTCTGGTACGTGTGGGCCTGCCTGTTCTCGCGGAACCCGCTGATCTCGAACCCGAGCCTCCCCTTCGTGGGCTGGCTGTTGCTCGCGCACGCCCTGATGCCGCCGGCGCCCTATGGCTCGTGGGCCGCGCGCGGGCGAGCGGATCCGGGCGGCGGCTGGCGCTTTCCCGGCGAGATCTTCGCCGCGGTCTGGATCGTGATGGCGTGCGGGTACTCGTACAGCGGCTTCACGAAGCTCGTGAGCCCCTCGTGGCTCGACGGGACTGCGCTGCTGCGCGTCCTCGAGAATCCGCTCGCGAGAACCTGGTGGGGGCACGACCTGCTGCTCGCGCTCCCGCGTTCCGCCGTCGAGGTGGGGACGTGGGGCGCCCTCGCCCTCGAGCTCTTCTACGCTCCCATCGCCTGCTTCGCGCGCCTGCGGCGGCTGCTCTGGCTGTCGATGCTCGCGATGCACGTCTCCCTGCTCACGTTGATCGACTTCGCCGACCTGAGCCTCGGGATGCTGATGATCCACTTCTTCGCCTTCGACCCGGCGTGGGTCCGGCCGTCCGAGCAGCCGGCGCCGGCGACGTTGTTCTACGACGGCTCGTGCGGACTCTGCCACCGGGCCGTGCGCTTCCTGCTGGCGGAGGATCGCGGCGGCTCCAGCTTCCGCTTCGCCCCGCTCGGAGGCGCCGCCTTCGAGTCGGCGATTCCCGCGCCGCAGCGTGCGCAGCTGCCCGACAGCATCGTGCTGCGCTGCCCGGACGGACGCGTGCTCGTGCGCTCGGCTGCGCTGCTCGAGGCGGGCCGTGCGCTCGGCGGCTGCTGGCGCGTCATCGCCGTGCTGCTGCACCCCGTCCCGCCCCGGTTCCTCGACCGCGTCTACGACTTCGTCGCCGCCCGCCGCCGCCGACTCTTCGCGGCGCCGGCCGAGGCGTGCCCCATCATCTCGGCGGAGCTGCGTGGTCGCTTCAGCGCGTGATTCAGCCCTGGAGCGGAGGCACCTTCACGCCGGCGGCGTCCTCCACCGCGAGCAGCGTGGCGGCGAAGAGCTTCGGGCCGAGGCCCAGCTCGAGCGCGCGCGCGTAGGTGGCGTGCGCGGCCTCGACCACCGGCATCGGCACGCCGAGCCCCTTGGCCGAAGCGAGTGCGAGCGCGACGTCTTTCTCGGCGAGCGCGAGCTGGAAGAAGGCGTTGTCGAAGCCGCGGCCGAGCAGGAGCTTGGCCATGCCCGCGTAGGCCGCCCCGCTGCTCTTCTGCACCACTTCGAGCAAGCGGTTCGGGTCGAGGCCCGCCTTGGCCGCCATGGCGAAGGTCTCCTGCACGAGCAAGCCGCCGCACAGGAAGATCGCATTGTTCACCAGCTTGGTGAGCGTGCCGTTCCCGGACTCGCCCAGGTAGAAGATGTTCTTGCCGAAGGCGCCGAGCAGCGGCTCGATGCGCTCGAACGCGGCGCGCTCCCCGCTCGCCATCACGGTGAGCGTCCCCTGCCTGGCGCCCAGCACGCCGCCGGAGACGGGCGCGTCCAACAGCTGCACACCGGCCGCGGCCTCACGGGCGGCAAGCGCGCGCACGGCGTCGAAGGCGCTGGTGCTGAGGTCCACGTGAACGTCGCCCGCGCGCGCGCCTTCGAGCAGGCCGTCCTTGCCCGTCGCAACCTCTTCGACCTGCGCCGGCCCCGGCAGCGACGTGAACACGACACGGCAAGCGGCCGCCACCTCGCGCGGGCTCGCCGCCCGCGTCGCACCTGCCGCGACCAGCGGCGCCATCGCAGCCTCGACGCGATCGCACACCACGAGCGCATGCCCCGCATCGATCAGCCGCTTCGCCATCGGCCCGCCGATCGTCCCCGTCCCGACGAAGCCGACGCTTCCTTCGGCGCTCATCCTTGCTCCGCCTGCTCTTTCGCCCAGCGATAGTCGGCCTTGCCGCTCGGGCTGCGCTGGATCGCGTCGCGGAACACGAACTGCTTCGGGAGCTTGTAGCGGGCGAGGTGCTTGCCGGCCTCGGCGAGCAGATCCTGTGGCGTGGCGCCGGAGCCGGGCCGGAGCTGCACGATCGCGATCACCTCCTGGCCCCAGCGCTGACTCGGCCGCCCGGCCACGACGACGTCGAACACGGCGGGGTGGTGCTTGAGCGCGTGCTCGACCTCTTCGGCGAAGATCTTCTCGCCGCCCGAGTTGATCGTGACGGAGTCGCGGCCCAGCACCTCGATGCTGCCGTCGGCGCGGAAGCGCGCGCGGTCGCCGGGCACCGACCAGCGCACGCCGTCGATCACGGGGAAGGTCTTCGCGGTCTTGGCGGCGTCGCCGAGGTAGCCGAGCGGCACGCGGCCCTGCTGCGCGAACCAGCCCATCTCGTCGTCGCCGGGCGCGAGCACACGCGTGAGATCCGCCGAGACGACACCGGCTCCGGCCATGGGTCTGAAGTCACCGGTCGAGACGCCGGTCTGCTTGTTGCTCGGGTTGCTGGCCTGCATGCCCGTCTCGGAGGAGCCGATCGAGTCGAGCACCGTGGCCTGCGGCACACGCGAAAGGAACTCGCGCTTGTTCGTCGCCGAGAGCGGCGCGCCGCCCGAGCCGACGATCAGCAGGCTCGACAGGTCGTACTTGCCGGTCGCCATCTCGTCGAGCAGCGGCCGCGCGAAGGCGTCGCCGACGATCGTCATCGAGTGGATGCGCTCGCGCGAGATCGTGCCGAGGAAGTCGGCCGGCTCGAGCTTCTTGTGCTCGTTCGGGATGAAGCAGGTGTTGCCCATGCCCATATTGATGAACAGGCCCCACTGCGCGGCGCCGTGCATGAGCGGCGGGCCGATCAGCGAGCGCCACCCGGGGCCGTTCTTGGCGTGGTCAGCGACCTCTGCGAGCGACGTCAGCTCGCGGCCGTCGGCGCGGCGGCCACCCATCGCCGAGGCGTAGATGTCTGCCGAGCGCCACAGCACGCCCTTCGGCATGCCGGTCGTGCCGCCGGTGTAGAGGATGTAGAGATCGTCGGGCGTCGGCGTGACGGCCGGGGGCGCCGCCGAAGCGCTCGCGAGCGCCTCCTCGTAGTCCACGGCGCCGGGCAGCAGCGCGTTGCCCGAGTCGTCGGCCACCTGGATCAGCACGGACAGCCTGGGCAGCGCGTGCCGGATCGCGGCCACGTTCGGCGCGAACTCCGCGTGGTAGATCACGGCCTTCGCCTTGGAATTCCTGAACAGGTAGGTGAGCTCTTCCGCGACGTAGCGGTAGTTGACGTTGAGCGGCGCGACGCGCGCCTTCCACGCCCCGAGCATCGCCTCGACGTACTCGTTGCCGTTGTAGAGGTAGATGGCGAGGTGGTCCTGGCCCGACTCGTGCCCCTCGAGCTGAGCACGCTCCTGCGAGACGCGGAGCCCGCGCGAGAGCAACACGTTCGCGAAGCGGCGGCTGCGCTCGGCCAGCACGCGGTGGGTGAGGCGGCGCTCGCGCCAGACCAGCGCCTCGCGCTCGGGGATCGCGGCGGCGATGGTCTCGTTCACTTCCGCAAAGTTGAAGTCCGTCACGTTCACTCCCTCGAAGAACGTGCCATCCTAGCGCCGTGAATTCGCTCAAGCTGCGTGTCACGCACAAGGCCCCCGAGCCGGTGGACGAGCTGCCGACGGGACTGGTGTGGGTCGAGCGCGGGGCGCAACGCGCGGCGCTCTTCACGCCCGACGAGATCGAACCGAGCCGCCGTTATCCGCTGCTCACAGTGCTCCACGGCGCCGGGCGGCAGGACGAGCTGCTGATGAAGGCGTACCGCGACGAGGCCGAGCGGCGCCAGGCGCTGTTCCTGGTGCCGCGCTCGCACGGCATGACCTGGGACCTGATCGAGCACGCCGTCGCGCGGGGAGCGCCGCAGCCGGGGGGCGTGGCACCAGTGGGCCGCCCCGATCTCGACTTCCTCGAGTACACCTACGACCTGATCTTCCGCCGCTACCCGGTGGAGGCCGATCGGCTCGGGCTGCTCGGCTACTCCGACGGTGCGAGCTATGCGCTCTCGGTCGGCCTCTCGAACCCGGAGCTGTTCCGCGCGGTGATGGCCTGGGCGGCGGGCTTCGTCGCGATCGAGAACGAGGCGGCCGCGCCGGGGATGCCGCGGCCGGCGGTGTTGGTCGAGTACGGCACGCACGACGAGCTGTTCCCCTTCGAGCAGGTCGCCGTGCCGATGCGCGAGCAGCTCGAAGCCTTCGGCTGCGCCGTCACCTTCCGCGTGGACCAGGGCGGCCGCCACTGGCCCTCCGGCCAATTCCAGGACGAAGCGCTCGACTGGTTCTTCTCCGAACCCTGGCAACCCCGCTCCTAGCGACCGAAGCGGGGACGTTCGTCAAGTTGTCAAGTTGTTTGCTCAGCATCAACCGGTCGTCTACGCGTGCAACAACTTGACAACTTGACGAACGTCCCCGCTAAACGGGCGCCAGCGCGCGGATCATGCTGTCCTGCACGAAGGAGGCGATGAGCTGGCCGGCGCGCGTGAAGACCTGCGCGCGGCCGTAGGAGCGGCCGGCGCCGGCGTGGGGGCTCTCGTGGGCGATCAGCAGCCAGTCTCGCGCGGTGAACGGCGCGTGGAAGGTGAGCGTGTGGCCGACCACGCCCGTCGAGAGCGAGCGATGCGCCTCGGCCTGGCCGATGCCGGCGTGCGGCCGCATTGCCGTGCCGATCAGGAAGCCGTCGGTGCAGAAGGCCAGGATCCCCTGATTGGTGGCGACGTCGTCGGGCGCTCCCGCGTAGCGCACCCACGCGAACAGCTCGGCGGGGCCGACCGGCGCGTCCGGGCTCCACGTGTCCACGCCACCCACGATGCGCAGCTCCGCGCCCGGGAAGACGAGCGGACTCGAGCCGGCGTCTGCGCTCTCGTCGGGGCCCGCCACGCTCGGCGCCGGCGCTGCATGGCGAATCAGATCGGGATCGGCGGCGTCGAGCAGCACCAGCGCACGCGCGCAGAGCCGGTCGCCCTGCCAGGCGCTCACGTTCGCGCTCGCGAACGAGCGGCCGTCGTGGATCGGCTCGACCGCCAGCTCGGTGGCGACGCTCACCCGTGCAGCGCGCGCGAAGACTGTGTGGAGCGTGCGCACCTGCTTGCCCGGACTGTTCGCGCTCGCCGCTCTGATCATCTGACCGAGCAGCTGTCCCCCGAAGACGACGTCGCGCACGGCCGGGTCGCCTTCGTTTCGCACGCGATAGCGGCCCGGCCCGGCAGGCTCGACGTGCAGTAGCGAGAGCGGGTCGTGCATGCGCCCCTACGGCCAGATCGAGCCGTGCAGCCAGCGGATGCCGAGCGCGGCGGCGACGCCGAGCGCGATCACCAGCGGCGGCAGCTCGGCGAGGCCGCCGAAGCCGCGGCCGAAGGGCAGGAACGAGGTCGCCGCGATGAACTCGCGGATCTTCGCATCGCCGGCGTGGAGCTTCCTCAGATCCTGGTGGCGTGCGCCCCCCAGCGAGAAAACCAGAAAGCCGCCGAAAAATGCGACGTCGGCCGTGCTCGCGTTCGGGATCAAGTGCAGCGCCCAGATCAGTGCGAGCCCGAGCACGAGCGGATGGCGCGTCACGCGGTAGACGCCGCGTACCTCGGCGGGCGCGTTCGGCACCAGCGAGGCCGGGCTCGGCCGCAGCAGCGAGCCCACCGCGAGCACGAGGCCGAGCGTCATGCCGAGGTAGAGCAGCGCGCGCAGCACGGGGCCCACCGTCACCACCCAGAGCCAGGGCCCGGCGTGGCGGTTGCCGAAGTAGACCGTCATCAGCGGCACGAACAGCGCGAGCGCGATCAGCGAGTAGAGGCCGAGGAACGCGGCGTCGCCGAGCTTCGCGCGCAGCTTCGGCTCGATGCGCACACTGGCGAGGCCGAGGTGGGTCGCGATGAACGCAGCCCAGAGAAGCACGATCCAGACGGTGGGGGACATGCAGGACTCCGGCGCGCTGGGGCGCAGTCTCTCATGCCGGGCGCGGGAGTGGCTCGGCAATCGAGAGGATCGGGACCGCGAGTTCGAGGTGGACGGCTGGCGCCTCCGTGTGCGGCGGTACGGTAGCCTGCTCGCGATGCCCGACCTCCTGTTCGAGAAGCGCGCCGGCGTCGCGTGGATCACGCTGAACCGGCCGCAGGCGAAGAACGCGCTCTCGCCCGAAGCCTTCTGCCGCCTCGCCGACGCATGGACGGAGTTCCGCGACGACCCCGACCTGCGTGTGGCCGTGCTGACCGGCGCCGGCGGCGAGGCCTTCACCTCGGGCGGCGACCTCAAGCTCTTGCTCCCGCTCTGGACCGGCGCGAGGAAGCCCGAGAATGACTGGGACCGGCGCCTGCTGGCCGACCCCGGTCTCTCCTTCGTCGCGCTGCTCAAGACCTTGGAGCTGTGGAAGCCGATCATCGCGGCCGTGAACGGCGCCGCGCTCGCCGGCGGCTGCGAGGTCATGCTCGCCTGCGACATCCGCCTCGCCGTGCCGCACGCGCGCTTCGGCCTCACCGAGGTGCAGCGCGGCCTCGTGCCCGGCGGCGGCTCGATGGTGCGCCTGCCGCGTCAGATGCCGTGGGCGCGCGCGATGGAGCTGCTGCTCACCGGCGATCCGATCTCGGCTGCCGAAGCGGCGCGGCTCGGGCTGATCAGCCGCGTGGTGGAGCCGGACCAGCTGCTCGAGGAAGCGGAGAAGGTGGCGCGCCGGCTCGCCCGGAACGCGCCGCTCTCGCTCGAAGCGATCAAGCGGACCGCGCTGCAAACCAGCGGGGTTCCGCTCGCCGACGCCTTCCAGCTCGAGGTGCAGAACGCGGCGCGCGTGATGCAGTCCGAGGACGCGAGGGAAGGCCCGCGCGCCTTCGCCGAGAAGCGCGAGCCGGTGTGGAAGGGGCGGTGAGGAGCCGGGACGTACGAACGTCCCCGAGCTGCGCGTCTCCGAGCTGCGCTCGCTGCTTCGCCCGTGGCGCGCGAAATCCCGGTGAGCCGCTATGTTGGCGCGCTGAATGGCGAATCCCGAGAAGTTCCGCGCGGCCGCGATCCAGATGCGAATGGCCCCGGATCCCGCGACGAACCTCGAGCGCGCCGTCGCGAAGATCGCCGAGGCGGCGCAGGGTGGCGCCGACGTGGTGTGCCTGCCGGAGCTGTTTCGCACGCCGTACTTCTGTCAGAGCGAGGACTCGAAGGTCTTCGATCTCGCGGAGCCCGTGCCGGGGCCCACGACCGAGGCGATCGCGAAGGCGGCGCGCGCGGCGGGCGTGGTGGTGATCGCGTCGGTCTTCGAGCGCCGCGCCGCCGGCGTCTACCACAACACGGCCGCGCTGCTCGACTCGGACGGCTCGCTCGCGGGCGTCTACCGCAAGATGCACATCCCCGACGACCCGCTCTACTACGAGAAGTACTACTTCGCGCCCGGCGACCTCGGCTTCCGCGCCTTCGACACGAAGGTCGGCAAGGTGGGCACGCTGGTGTGCTGGGACCAGTGGTACCCGGAAGGCGCGCGGCTCACCGCGCTCGCCGGCGCGAGCATCCTGTTCTACCCGACCGCGATCGGCTGGCATCCGGCCGAGCGCGAGGCCGAGGGCGCGGCGCAGGTCGACGCCTGGCGCACGATGCAGCGCTCGCACGCGATCGCGAACGGCGTGTACGTGGTGGCGTGCAACCGCGTCGGCCACGAGCCCACGCCGGGCGGACGTGGCGACGGCCTCCAGTTCTGGGGCGGCTCGTTCATCGCCGATCCGTTCGGGCGCGTGCTGGCCGAGGCGCCGCGCGATGCGGAGGCGATCCTGATCGCCGAGTGCGACCCCGCGCAGGCCGAGCAGACGCGCCGGCACTGGCCGTTCCTGCGCGACCGCCGCATCGACGCCTACGACGGCATCACGAAGCGCTTCATCGACTCATGAAAAAGGCTCGCGCCGCAGGCCAGACGCCGGCCGCGCTCGGCTTCCGCATGCCGGCGGAGTGGGAGCCGCACGCCGCCACCTGGCTGGCCTGGCCGCACAACGCGCGCGACTGGCCGGGCAAGTTCGGCGCGATCCCCTGGGCCTTCGGCGAGATCATCCGCGCGATCGCGGGCAGCGAGCGTGTACGCCTGATCGTGAAGGATGCCGCGCACGAGGCAGCGGCAAGGCGCGTGCTCACGAAGGCGGGCGCAGCACTCGAACCCATCGACTTCTTCCGCGCCGCGACCGATCGCGGCTGGACGCGCGACATGTGCCCCATCTTCCTGGTGCGCGAGGCGGGTGGCACGCGCGAAGTCGGCGCCACCAGCTGGCGCTTCGACGGCTGGGCCAAGTATCCGAACTGGAAGCGCGACGACGCCACCAAGGACCGCATCCTCGCGAAGCTCGGCGTGCGCAGCTGGCGGCCCGTGGTAGACGGACGCCGCGTCGTGCTCGAGGGCGGCGCCATCGACGTCGACGGTGAGGGCACGCTGCTCGCCACCGAGGAGTGCCTGCTCTCCGACGTGCAGGCGAGGAACCCGGGCCTCGGCCGCGCGGGCACGGAGCGCGCGCTCTGCGACTACCTCGGCGTCTCGCGGGTGCTCTGGCTCGGGGAGGGCATCGCGGGCGACGACACGCATGGCCACATAGACGACCTCGCGCGCTTCGTGCGGCCTGGTGTGGTCGTGCTCGCCGCCGAGAGCGATCCGCACGACGCTAACTACCGCGCGCTGGCCGAGAGCCGCGAGCGACTCCAGGGCACCCGCGACGCGAAGGGCCGCACGCTCGAAGTCGTACCGCTGCCGATGCCCGCGCCACTCCGCTTCGCCGGCACCCGCCTCCCGGCCAGCTATCTGAACTTCTACCTCACGAACGGGGCGGTGCTCGTCCCGACCTTCAACGACCCGCGAGACTGCGAGGCACTCGGCATCCTCGGCGAGCTGTTTCCGGATCGTGTCGCCGTCGGCATCCACGCCGTCGATCTGGTCTGGGGCTTCGGGACGATCCACTGCCTCACGCAGCAGGAACCGCTGGTGTAGACTGCCGCGCTTCGGAGGACCCATGGCCGAGAAGATCGAGATCACCCCCGAGATGCGCGCCGTGGTGGGCGTCGAGTCGCCGCCCTGGACGCACGAGGTCACCACCACGAGCGTGCGCGCCTTCGCGCGCGGCGTCGGCTACACCGACCTCGTCTACTTCGACGAGGCCGAGGCCAAGCGGCGCGGCTATCGCAGCCTGCCGGCGCCGGCCACGTACTTCGGTACGCCCATCTTCATCCCGGGCCGGAGCAACGACACCTTCAGCACGCCGGCGCAGACCGGCCCGAGCCTGAAGCACGGGCTCAGGAACGTGCTCGACGGCGGCGCCGAGACCGAGTACTTCGATGACATCTGCGCGGGCGACACGCTCACCGTCACCAGCAAGCTGGCCGACCTCGCGGTGCGCGAGAGCAAGACCACCGGCGCGATGCTGATCGTGACGCAAGAGGCCACCTGCAAGAACCAGCACGGCAAGGTGGTCGCGAAGCAGCGCTCGCAGGGCCTCTTCTACTAGACGGACCAGGAAGGAGGAACGCACATGCCCCTCAGCTTCGACTCGTTCAAGGAAGGCGACCCGCTCCCGCTGCTGAAGAAGAAGCCGGGCGTCACGCAGCTGGTGAAGTACGCGGCCGGCGGCGGCGACTTCAATCCGCTGCACCACGACTTCGCCTTCCCGCAGAGCAAGGCGATCGGCTCGATCATCGTGCACGGCCGCTTCAAGTACGCCGCGCTCGGCGAGCTGGTCTCGAACTGGCTCGACCACGGCGGCCGCATCAAGAAGCTCTCTTGCCAGTACCGCGGCATGGACCTGCCCGACAAGGAGATGACGCTCGGCGGTGTGGTGAAGCGAAAGTGGCAGGAAGGCGGCGAGAAGCTGGCCGAAGTCGAGCTGTTCGTGAAGAACGAAGAGGGCAAGAACACCACGCCGGGCAGCGCCGTGGTGGTGCTCCGAGGCTGAACCTCGCTGTCGTGCCCACGCCGCCCGAGGCCCCGCGCGAGCTGACGTTGCGCGCGCTCGCGCTGGGCTCGCTGCTCGGCATCTGCTTCGCGGCGTCCTCGGTCTACCTCGGCCTCAAGGTCGGGCTGACGGTCTCGGCCTCGATCCCGATCGCGGTGCTGTCGATCACGCTATTCCGCCGGCTCGGCCGCTCGACGATCCACGAGAACAACATCGTGCAGACCGCCGGCTCGGCCGGCGAGTCGATCGCCGCCGGCGTGGCCTTCACGCTGCCGTCGCTGCTGCTGATGGGCTTCGAGCTCGATCTGCTGAAGACCACCCTGATCGCGTTGCTCGGCGGCGCGCTCGGCGTGCTGATGATGGTGCCGCTGCGGCGCGGGCTGATCGTGCGCGAACGCGAGACGCTGCCGTATCCGGAGGGCACCGCCTGCGCGCAGGTGCTGCTCGCGGGCGAGCGCGGCGGCGTCTCGGCGCGCACCGTGTTCGCGGGGCTCGGAGCGGGCGGCGCCTTCGCGCTGCTGGGCGGGCTCGGGCGCTTCTGGGGCGACGTCGCGAGCTGGTCCTTCGGCCGCGCCCTCCCCGGCGGCAGCTTCGCGGTCGAGTCCAACCCGGCGCTGCTCGGCGTCGGCTACGTGCTCGGCCTGCGCGTCGCGCTCGTGATGCTCGCGGGCGGCGTGCTCGCATACGGCGTGCTGATCCCGGCGATCCACTTGTTCGGTCCGGAGCTGACCTCGCCCCTGGTCGGCGCGGCCGCGCTGCCGGTGCACGCGATGACGCCGGGCCAGGTGCGAAACGCCTTCCTGCTCTACATCGGCGCGGGCGCAGTGGCGACGGGCGGACTGCTCACGCTGCTGCGCGCGCTGCCCACGATCTGGCGCGCGTTCCGTTCGGGCGTGGCCGCGCTGGAAGCGTCGAGCGGCGCGAGCGAGCGCACCGACCGCGACCTGCCCATGACGCTGGTGCTCGGCGGCGCGCTGGCGCTGGCCGTCGCGATCGCGCTGGCGCCTCCGCTCGGCATCGACGCCCTCACCGCCGCGCTCGTCGTCCTGTTCGGCTTCTTCTTCGTGACGGTGTCGAGCCGCATCACCGGCGAGATCGGCTCCTCGTCGAACCCCGTCTCGGGCATGACGGTGGCGACGCTGCTCGCCACGTGCCTGCTCTTCGTCGCGGCGGGTCGCACGGGCGTCCCCTTCAAGGAGATGGCGCTCGCCAGCGCCGCGCTCGTGTGCGTCGCCGCCAGCAACGGCGGCACGACCTCGCAGGATCTCAAGACCGGCTACCTGGTGGGAGCAACGCCGCGCGCGCAGCAGCTCGCGATCCTGGTCGGCGTGCTGACCAGCGCACTCGCGATCGGCTGGATCCTGATCGCGCTCGATCGTGCGGCCACTACCTACGTGGCCGCCGACTTCCCCACCTTCGAGGCGAGCGAGGCGCGCGTCGCCGCAGCGCAGCCGGAGGCTCTCGCCTTCGGTGTCGAGACGACGCACTTCCGCGGCGCCGACTGGCGTGTGCTGCTGGTGCGCGAGCCCGCGGAGGGAGTGCCGATCGGGCGCTACCTGGTCGGCGACGACCGGCGCATCGCCTATCGCGTGGATCCGGGCGTGTGCGGCACCGAGCCGGAGCAGCGCGGGCTGGACGGAAGCATCGAGAAGGTGGTGACCAAGTTCGACGCACCGAAGGCACAGCTCTTCCGGCTGATCATCGACGGCGTGCTGGGCGGTGAGCTGCCGTGGGGCCTCGTGCTGCTCGGCGTCGCGATCGCGCTCGTGATCGAGCTGTGCGGCGTGCCGTCGCTGCCCTTCGCGGTGGGCGTGTACATCCCACTCCCGACCACGGCGGCGATCGCGCTCGGCGGCGTGGTGCGGCGTGCGGCCGCGCGTGGCCCGCAGGCCGAGGCGGACGCCTCGGCGGGCACGCTGTTCGCCTCCGGCCTGATCGCGGGCGGCGCGCTCGCGGGCCTCGCGATCGCGCTGCTCCAGGGCCTCGACGTGCAGGTGCCGGGGCCAGACGGCATCGTGCGGCCGGTGCCGCTGGTCGCGCACTTCGGCCTCGCCCTCGCGCCGCGACTGCTCGGCGCAGCGACGGCAGAGGCCCTGGCCGCGAGCGCGACCTGGACCGTCACGCCCTTCCTGCTGCTGGCGCTGCTCCTCGGCTGGGTCGCCCGGCGCAGCCGCGCGTAGCAGGCTCCTAGTGCAGCGCGCGGACGACCTGGCGCTTGAGCGAGAGCGCCTCGGGCGGCAGCTTCGCGTCGTCGGTGCCGATCAGGTACGCGTCGAGGCCGCCGCGCTTCGTCACCGTGCGCAGTGCGCGCGTCGAGACGCGGATGCGCACGCTGCGGCCGAGCGCATCGCTGTGCAGGTGTGCGTGCTGGAGGTTCGGCTCGAAGCGCCGCTTCGTCTTGCGATTGCTGTGCGAAACGTTCTGACCCGAGTGCGAGTGCGCTCCGGTCAGGTGGCAGCGGCGCGGCATCTACTTCTTCCTCTGGTAGCGCTTGCGGAAGCGGTCCACGCGGCCCTCGGCGTCGAGCTCGCGCTGCTGGCCGGTCCAGAACGGGTGGCTCTCGGCCGAGATCTCGAGGTGGACGACCGGAACCTCTTCGCCCTCGATCGTGCGCTTCTGCTGGGCCTTGAGCGTCGAGCGGCCGAGCCATTCCCTGCCCGTGGCGTTGTCTACGAACAGCACGGTGTGGTAGTCGGGGTGGATGCCTTCCTTCACGGCTACCAGCTCGACTTGCGCATTCCGGGCAGCTCACCCTTCAGCGCGAGCTCGCGGAGCATGATGCGCGACACGCCGAACTTCCGGTACACGGCGTGGGAGCGGCCGGTGATGCGGCAGCGGCGCGTCACGCGCGTCGGGCAGGAGTTGCGCGGCAGCTTGGCGAAGGCTTCCTGCACCTCGAACTTCTCTTCCATCGAGAGGTTCGGATCCTGCAGGCGCTTGCGAAGCTCGGCGCGCTTGCCCTTGAACTTCGCGATCAGCTTGGCGCGGCCCTGATCTCGGAGGACCTGCGACTTCTTGGCCATACCTTCGACTCCCGGGTTCTGGCGAGCGGCGGAGAGTAGGAAGCGACCCCACGGGCCGCAACGCAGCGGGCGCGATTCCCCCGTGGGGATGCGGGCGGTGTGGGTGCACTCAGGGGACGAGGACGACCTTGCCCCAGGTGCCGCGCGAGCCGAGTGCGGCGAGCGCCGCGCCGGCCTCGGCCAGCGGGTAGCTCTTGTAGATCTCCGGCCGGATCGCCCCCTTCTCGTAGAGCGCGAGCAGCGCCCCCATCGTCTCCGGGATGCGCGCGGGCTCGAACTTCGCGTAGGCGCCCCAGTGCAGGCCCACCACGGCGATGTTCTTCAGCAGGATGCGGTTCGCCTTGACCGACGGGATCTCGCCGCCCGCGAAGCCGATCACCAGCAGGCGGCCGTTCCAGGCGATGCACTTGAGCGACTTCTCGAAGATGTCGCCGCCCACCGAGTCGTAGATCACGTCCGCGCCGCGGCCGCCCGTCTCTTCGAGCACGCGCGCCACGAAGTCCTCGCGCTTGTAGTCGATCACCACGTCCGCGCCCGCGCGGCGGGCGACGGCGAGCTTGTCGGCGCCGCCCGCGGTGGCGAGCACGCGCGCACCGAGCGCCTTGCCGATCTGCACGGCCGCGACGCCCACACCGCCGGCCGCGGCGTGCACGAGCAGCGTCTCGCCGGGCTGGAGCGCCGCGCGGTACACGAGACCCGCGTACGATGTCGGGTAGACGATCGGCAGCGCCGCGCCCTCGGCGAAGCTCATCGCGTCCGGCAGTCGCCACACGCCGCCCGCCGGCATCAGCGCGCGCTCGGCGAAGCCGCCGAGGCCCGAGGAGCCGAACACGCGATCCCCGGGCGCGAAGCCTCGGACGCCCTCGCCCAGCGCGGCGACCACACCCGCGACCTCGGCGCCGGGCACGAAAGGGAACGGCGGCTTCACCTGATAGGTGCCGCGACACATCAGGATGTCGAAGAAGTTGCAGCCGGCGGCCTTCACGTCCACCAGCAGGTGACCGTGGTGCAGCGCAGGCGCGGGCGCTTCTCGCAGCGTCAGCTCGCCGGGCTCCTGCCAGCGGTCCACGACGATCGCGCGCATGCGGCAGGCTCTCCCTCTGCGGAAAAGTCCGTATGCTAGCAGCGCCTTTCGGCCCCCCGCGGAGAACGCGTGCTGATTCGAATCCGTGTCCAGCTTCTGCTCGCGTTGTCACTCGGCTTCGGGCTCGCCTGCGCGACGACGGCGCCCGCACCCACCCCGACGGGCGAGCTGTTCCTGTGGGAGGTCGAGCGCGCAGACGGCACGGGAGGCGTCGCGCACGTGCTCGGCTCCGTACACCTGTCGGAGGACGAGCTTACCTTCGATCCAGCCGTCGAGCGCGCGCTCGCCGCTGCGGACACGCTGGTGCTCGAGATCGATCCGGACGAGGCTGACCCCGTCGAGATCAGCCTGCTGTCCGTCGAGATCGGGTACTTCCTGGACGGGCGCACGCTCGAGGAGGTGGTAGGCCCCGAGACCTTCGACGCCCTGGAGCAGCGGGCGGCAGAGCTGGAGCTTCCACTCACCGGCTTCCGCACCATGAAGCCGTGGCTCGTCCTGCTCACCCTTCAGGTGCTGGCGCTGCAACAGGAGGGCTACGACGTAGGCAAGGGCGTGGAGACGCGGCTCACCGAGGACGCCGCCGAGACCGGCAAGCCGACCGAGGGCCTCGAGACGCCGGCGGAGCAGCTCGAAGCCTTCGACCGCATGCCGCTCGAGATCCAGGTGCGCATGCTCGACGACTTCCTGCAGGGCGGCGCCGAGGACGACAACGTCTCCGTCCTGATCGAGGCCTGGCGCCTCGGGGACGACGTGCGCCTCGAGCAGGAGGTGTTCGGCGAGCTGGCGAGCGACCCGTCGCTCGCGCCCGTCTTCGAGACGCTCTACTTCGAACGCAACGATCGCATGGCGCGCGGCATCGCCGAGCGCGTGGACGCGGGCGGCCGCTGGTTCGTCGCGGTGGGCGCCGGGCACGTGGTGGGCGCACGCGGCATCCCGAGCCTGCTCACCCGGGACGGCTACGCCGTGCGCCGCATTCCCGAGACGGCGAACTGATGTTGCTCCACGGGCGTGTGGCCGTGGTGACGGGCGCGGGGCGCGGCATCGGCCGCGCCACGGCGCTGGAGCTGGCGCGGCTCGGCGCCGCCGTGGTGGTGAACGACATCGGCGCCCTGCCCGACGGCAGCGGACGCGACGCGGACGTTGCCGCCGGCGTGGTGAGCGAGATCGAGGCCGCAGGCGGACGCGCCGTCGCGAGCAACGATTCAGTGGCCGAGTGGAGCGCGGCCGAACGCATCGTGTCGACCGCGCTCGAGCAGTTCGGCGGCGTCGACCTGCTCGTGAACAACGCGGGGCTCGCAGCCGGCGCGCCGATCTGGGAGCTCGAGCCGGCGCTGTTCGAGCGCGTCGTGGCGAGTCACCTGCACGGCGCCTTCTACTGCACGCGCGCCGCGGCGCCGCACATGAAGGCGCGCCGCTACGGACGCATCGTGAACCTGGTCTCGCGGGCCGGCATCATCGGCGTGCCCGGCAACGCGGCGTACGGGGCCGGCAAGGGCGGCGTGTTCGGCCTCACCAACGTGGCCAGCCGCGACCTCGCGCCCTACGGCATCACGGTGAATGCGGTGAATCCCTCTGCGACCGACACGCGCATGGTGGCGCGCGCGATCGAGGCCGGGCGCGCCGCGGGCGGAGACGCCGCCCGTCGCGCCGAGAACCTCGCGGCGGCGATGCAACGCCCCGAAGACGTGGCCGTGCTGATCGCGGCGCTCTGCGGCGAGGCGGCGGCCGGCATCAACGGACAGGTGTTCTTCGTGGCGAAGGGGCGCATCGGCTTGTTCCAGCCGCTCACGCTGACGCAGTCGATCGAGAAAGACGGCGCCTGGAGCAGCGAGGAGCTCAGCGCCGCGCTCGGCGGCTTCCGCCCCCATCCGCTCGACACGCCCTACGGCTGAGGCGCGCGCCGAAACGCCGGCAGCACCTGCTCGCCGAGCAGGCGCACCGACTCGAGCGTCTTCTCGTGCGGCGTGTCGAAGCCGAGCACGGGCACCAGCACGATCTGGTCGAAGCCCACCGCCTCGAAGCGCCGCAGCGTCGCGGTCACCTCGGCGGGCGTGCCGACGCAGATGCCGTTCTGGTGCAGGTACTCGGGGTCGGAGGCCGCGTCGGCGAAGGGGTTCTTCGCCGCGCCCGAGCGAGCCGTCTCGCGGATCAGCTCGCGCAGCTTCGTCTGCGGAATCGGCCGCGGGATGCCCGCGAGCCGCTCGCCGAAGGCGGGGATGGTGTCGAAGTAGACCGAGAAGTGCGCGGCCACGCGGCTCGCGTTCGCGCGGTACACCGCGCGCGCCTCCTCGCCGTCCTCGAGACAAATCGCCGGCGCGATCGTCATGATCTTGTCGTACACGAAGGCGCCCACCGGCTCGGCCTTCGCGACGGCGCTCTTGTACGACTCGACCAGCGGCCGCGACAGCTCGGGGTCGGCGAAGTTGAACATCGCGGCGCCGATGCCCATGCGGCCCGCCACTTCGAGCGTGCCGGGATTCGACGCCGTCACCCAGAGCGGCGGGTGGGGCTTCTGCACCGGCTTCGGCAGCACGCAGCGCTCGGGGACCGAGAAGTACTTCCCCTGCCAGCTGAACAGATCCTGTGTCCACATCAGTGGGATGGCGCGGATCGCCTCCTCCCACATCGCGCGCGTCTCCTCGGCGGCGACGCCGAAGGTGTTCACCTCGGTGCTGCCGCTGCCGCGTCCGGTGCCGAGCTCGACGCGGCCGTTCGTGAGCACGTCGATCAGCGCGATCTGCTCGGCGACGCGCACTGGATGATTGATCGGCGGGCACAGGTTCATGATGCCGGTGACGACGCGGATGCGCGTCGTCTGCACGCCGACCGCGAGACAGGACAGATGCGACGAGGAGCTGTGCGAGTACTCCTCGAGACAGTGATGCTCGGGCGCCCAGAAGGTGTCGAAGCCGGCGCGGTCGGCGGCGATGCCGACCTCGATGTCGTGCCGAAGCCTGCGTGCTTCGCGCTCGCCCCAGGGCCGCGGGCCGACCGATCCGCCCTGGAAGACGCCAAACTCGAGCGGCATGCGCCGAGTATACTGCCGCGCGGTTCGCCGCCGTGAAGAACGTCCACGAGAGCGTCTGGATCGCACCGAGCGCCGAGCTGTACGGCGCCGTCAGCATCGGTGAGGGTTCGTCGGTGTGGCCGCAGTGCGTGATCCGCGCCGAGTGCCAGCAGGTGCGCATCGGCCGCAACACGAACCTGCAGGATTTCGTGATGATCCACGTCGGCTACGACGACCCGACCACGATCGGCGACTTCTGCTCGATCACCCATCGAGCCGTCGTGCACGGCGCCAGCGTCGAGGATGACTGCCTGATCGGCATCGGTGCGGTGGTGATGGACGGGGCCGTGATCGGCCGCGGCTCGATCGTCGCCCCGGGGGCAGTGGTCACGGAACGGACGCTGATCCCGCCCGGCTCGGTCGTCGCCGGCGTCCCGGCGCGGGTGATCAAGAGCCGAGACTGTTCGCGGGAGAACCGCGAAAACGCTTGGAACTACTGGTGGAATGCTCGGGCCTATGCGAGGGGCGAGCACCGGGCCTGGGAGGGGCCGGAGTTTCGCCGCTTCCAGGAAGAAAAGCGCCGGCGGGCCGATAGCTCGTAGTAGACTCGCGTTCGTGACCATCCCCCGGTCGCTCGATCAGCTCGTGGATCACCAGGTCCGTCGCTGGCACCTCGAAGCTCGACGCCAGCGCCTGCGGCCGCGCCGGCCTTGTATCGCGCTCTCGCGCATGCCAGGGTCCGGCGCCGACGAGTTCGGCCAGCTGCTGGCGGAGCGGCTCGACTACGCGTTCTTCGGCGTCGAGATCGTGGACCGCATCGCGCGCCAGACGGGAATCCAGCAGGAGCTGATCCAGGGCATGGACGAGCGCGTGCGCGGCGCGATCGAAGCCGTGATCGACGGCCTGCGCAACCGGCCCGCGCCCTTCAGCGACAGCGACTACGTGGCGCGGCTCGTGCGTGTGATCGCAACGCTCGGTGAAGGCGGCTCGGCCGTGATCGTGGGCCGTGGCTGCGCGTACGTGCTCGATCCCACGCAGGCGTTGCGCGTCCTCGTGGTGGCGCAGCGCGAAGAACGCGTCGAGCGGCTCGCGAAACGCTATGACCTGCCGCTCGCCGAAGCGCTGGCGCGGCTCGAGCGCGAGGACGCCAGCCGGCGGCAATTCGTGGAGCGCAGCTTCCACGTCGATCCAGACGACGCCAGCCTCTACGACCTGGCCGTGAACACCAGCAGCTTCGGCATCGACGGCGCAGTGGACCTGGTCGAGGAAGTGCTCGCCCGCCGCTGGCCCGAGAGCTAGCCGACCCGGACGGGGAGTCCCCGCGTCGCTCAGCCGACGCGCCGGTCGTGGCCCTGCCAGAACGGCTCGCGCAGGGTGCGCTTCAGGAGCTTGCCGCTGCCGGTGCGCGGCAGCTCGGCGGCGAAGGAGACCGAGCGCGGGATCTTGTAGCTGGCCAGGTGCTCGCGGGCGTGCGCGACCACGGCGGCTGCGTCGAGCTGCGCGCCCGGCTTCGCCACCACCACGGCGTGCACGGCCTCACCCCACTCTTCGCTCGGGATCCCGAACACCGCGGCGTCGTAGATGTCGGGGTGCGCCTCGAGCGCGGCCTCGATCTCGGCTGGGTAGATGTTCATGCCGCCCGAGATGACCATGTCCTTCTTGCGGTCGCAGATGTAGTAGAAGCCTTCCTCGTCGAAGTAGGCCACGTCGCCGACGGTGTGGTAATCGCCGCGCGTGTCGGCCTCGTACTTGTCGTGCGCCTTGTGATAGGTGCTGAGCACGCTCCGGCTGCGCACGAACAGCTCGCCCGGCGTGTGCGGCTTCGTCACCGGCTTGCCATCGTCGTCGAACAGGATCACCTCGACCATCGGCGAGGGCTTCCCGCACGAGCCGGGCTTTCGCAGCTGGTCTTCGGGGCGCAGGATGGTGTCCACGCCGAGCTCGGTGGAGCCGTAGACCTCCCACAAGGAGCTCGGCGGGAAGTCGCGTACGTACTGCTGCTTGAGCGCGAAGGACCAGGGCGCCGCGTTCGCGATCATCACGCGCATCGAGCTGCGGTCGTACTTCTGCTTCACCGCGTCGGGCAGGTTGCACACCATGCGGATCGGAGTCGGTGCCGAGAAGGTGCTGCTGACGCGGTGCTTCGCGACCAGGCGCAGCCAGTCCTCGGCGTCGAACTTGCGCTGCAGCACGACGGTCTGGCCGAAGGCGTAGGCGAGGCCCATGAAGCCGCCCGGGCCCGAGTGATAGAGCGGGCCGGTGGAGAGGTAGACGTCGTCGCTGCGACAGCCGATGAAGCCGGTGAGCGCGCGCACCTGCTCGGGATCACCGATGCCGCTGCGCACGGCGCCCTTCGGATGCCCGGTGGTGCCGGAGGTGTAGATCATGGTCTGCGGCTCGGCGTCCGGACGCGCGGGCGCTGTGGCGCTCGCCGCGGCGAGCAGGGCCTCGCCATCGAGCTGACCGGCGCCCGGGCGGCCCCCGAAGATCGCCACGTCGCGCAGCATCGGGCAGCGCGAGCGGATCTCGGCGAAGAGCCCGGCCTGGTCGGCATCCACCCAGGCGAACACCGCGTCGCAGTTGTCCACGACGTAGGCCGCCTCGTCCGGCGTGAAGCGGTAGTTGAGCGGCACGGCCGTCGCGGAGATCTTGCGTGCCGCGTGCGTCAACGTGACGACGTCCGGCGAGTTCGGCCCGCACCAGATCACGCGGTCGCGCGCGCGGACGCCGTGCGCGAGGAGGACGTTCGCGAGGCGATTCGCGCGCGCCTCGAGCTCGGCGTAGCTCCAACACAGCTGCGAGCCGTCCGGGCGGTCGTCGATGAGCGCGGCCTTGCCGGAGTTTGCCGTCGCGTGCAGGGTCAGCAGATCAGGCGGGGTCTCGGGCACCTTCACTCCCCTCCGGCGCGGGGCGGCGCGCTCCGATGCCATCGAAGAGCAGCGCCACCGCGGCGTCCACCGCCGCGCGACAGCTTTCTGCGTCGAGCAGCCCGTTCGCCCAGGCGAGGCGTGCGCCGTAGATCGCGTGCGTGAGCGTGCGCGCGGCGACCAGTACGTCGGCCGCTCGGCGCAGCTCGCCGCGCGAACGCGCGGACTGCAGGATCTCGGCGACCAGACCGATGGTCTGGTCCTGGAGCGCGAGCGCGCGGCGCGCCACGCGCGCCTCGGGGTGCGTCGTGGCGCGCAGCGCAACCGTGGTCAGGTCTGGCACACGCACCAGCAGCGCGTGCTCGACGTCCAGGAAGCGGCGCAGCCGCTCGCGCGCTGGCAGCGCGCGGGCCCGACCCGTGCGCAGGCGCGCCCAGGCGCGTTGCTGCAGCTCGAAAAGCTCGTCCACCAGCAGCTCTTCCTTCGAGCGGATGTGCCGGTAGATCGAGCTGGCGCCCATGCCGGCGCGCGCGGCGATCTCGCGCAGCGTGGTCTTGTCGAAGCCCTGCTCTCGAAAGAGCGCCCGCGCGGCCTCGTGGATCTTGCTGCGGCTCCGGCGCCCGCGCAGCGTGCGCCCGTCGTCGGGCCGCTTCGCGGGGCGTGCATGCGAGCCGGGAGGCAACACCATCGCCGGCCAGCATAGCCACAGCTCGGGGACGTTCGTCAAAACGTCAAATCGTTTGGCAACGATTTGACGTTTTGACGAACGTCCCCGCTCAGCGCTTTTCGAGCTGGGCGAGGGCGTCGCGCAGGCGGGACTCGAGCACGAGCAGGCGGCGGCGCAGCTGGAGCGCGACGTCCACGCCGGCCGGGTTCACGCCGAGGTCGCGCATCCAGGCCACCGCCACGCGCAGCTCCTCGGCCTCGACCGACTCGAGCTCGTCGTCCTCGAACAAGCCCTCGCTGCGCAGGAGGCGCAGCAGCTCGGGGTCATCCACGCCGAGAAAGCGCAGCAGCTCGCCGATCGCGGTTCGACTCATCGGAACAGCTCCTTGCGCGGATCCTCGAGGCCGGCGCCCGCGAGCGCGTCGAGCTGTTCGAGGGCGGCAGCGTCGAGGCCCTTCGGCACCCGGATCTGGATCACCACGTAGAGGTCGCCGGGCGGGCCGCCGCTCGGTGCGGCGATGCCCTTGCCCCGCAGCCGCAGCTTTCGGCCGCTGTCGGTGCCGGCCGGCACGGGCACGCTCGCGCGGCCGTCGAGCGTGGGCACTTCGATCTTCGCGCCGCGAATCGCCTCGGCGATGGTGACGGGCACGTCCGCGAACACATCGCGGCCCTCGCGCCGGAACACGGGGTGCGGCCGCACGCGCACCGTCGCCCACAGGTCGCCGGGCGAGCCGCCGCCGAGCCCGGGCGCGCCCTTGCCGCGCAGGCGGATGCGCCCGCCGTCGGCGACACCCGGCGGGATCCGCACGGTCAGCGTCTGGCTGCGCGGTCGCCCGTCCTCACCCGCGAGCTGGAGCGTGAGACGCTTCTCACCGCCGCGCGCAGCCTCGAGAAATTCGAGCTCGAGCGTGGACTCGAGGTCCGAGCCGCGCAGGCCTCTGCGCCCCGCGGCGCCGCGCGCGCCGAAGCCGAAGCGGCCCAGCAGGTCGTCGAGATCGCCGAACTCGAAGGGCTGGCCGCCCTCGAACTGCGGTCCGCCGGCACCGCCGCCGAAGCGGGCGCCGAAGGCCTCGCGCGCACGCCGCGCCTGCTCGGCGTCGAAGCCGCCCTGCAGCGAGGTCTCGCCGAACTCGTCGTAGTTGCGGCGCTTGCTCGGATCCGACAGCACGTCGTAGGCCTCGGAGATCGCCTTGAACTTGTCCTCGGCGGCCTTGTCGCCGGGATTCACGTCGGGGTGATGCCGGCGCGCGAGCTTGCGGTAGGCCTTCTTCAGCACGGCGGCATCGGCGTCGCGCGCCACCCCGAGCACCTTGTAGAGATCTCGCTTCTCAGACGGCATCCAGCTTCTCCGGGCGTTCGATCAGCTCACGCAGTCGATCCAGCGAGCGCGCGCAGTAGAGGCCATCCTCCACGCGCTCGTCGTAGCTGAACTTGAGCGTGGCGACACGCCTCCCGCCGGGCCCCGGCTTCACGCGGCCGATCACGCAGAAGATCGGGCAGTTGCCGTGCTCCCACAGGTGGTGGTAGCCGGCCTCGAGCCCGACCGAACCGAGGTTCGCGACGAAGGCCGACGCGTTCAGCGGATCGGCCTCGAGCATTGCGCGCGGCAGCAGGCCGAAGGAGTCGGCGAAGTCGGCCAGCACGAGCCCGATGCGCGCGAGCCAGGGCGGCAGGCGCAGCATTCCAGCCACTTCGCGCTCGGAGGGAGTGGCCTCGCCGCGCCGTCCGCTGGCCAGCGAGTCGAGCAGCGCGTCCACCATCGCGTCGAGCGGCAGCGTCGGATCCACACGGTGCTTCACGGTGAGCAGCGGCGCGTCCTCGTCGAAGCGCTGCTTGGCGCTGAACGTCAGCCAGATTCCGTCACGCTGCCAGAGCCGCCCGCCCGCCGTGAAGCGATTCAGCCGCGGCCGCTCGTGCAGGATGCGCGCAAGGCCGGCCAGGATCACGTGGAACAGCGTGAGCGCGCGGCGCGGGTCGCGGCCGGCGCTGCGCTCCGCCGCAAAGGCCAGCGCGTTCTCGACTTCCACCTCGAGCTCGAACCAGACCAGGTTGTCGTTGCGGCGTGGCGCGAGGATGGGCATGAAGCGACGCGTGGCCGAGAGGCCCTCGACCAGCGTGGCATCCGGCCGTCGTCCGAACATCAGCTCTCCTCGCGCAAGGCTGCCGTGACTTCGTTCGCCTGCGGCTCACGGCGCGCTCCGCTTGCGGGCCGCCGCTCCATCAGCACCACCGGCACCCCGAGCACCTCGATCTCCCGCTCGACGCGAAAGCCGGCCCGGCCATAGAAGCCGGCAAGCTCGCGGCGATCCGTTTCGAGGTACGCCCCGCTGCCATCGGCGTCAACCGTTGCCACAAAATCCGCGAGCAGCGCCTGGCCGGTGCCGCGTCCCCAGCGCTCGGGCTCGACCCCGAGCGTGGCGAGGTACCAGTACGGCCCCTGCGGATGGTGGCGGGCGAGCTCGCGCGCCACCTGGCCCCAGCGCGCCGCCACCCGGAAGCCCTGCCCGAAGACCAGCCGCAGCAGGCCCAGCGGACTCGGCGGCGGGATCGGCCAGCGGTAAGGCGGCGTCGCCACCAGCACGCCCGCGAGCGTGCCGTCCTGCCGGAGCGTGGTGACGCGCGCTCGCTCGAGCGCCGCCGGGAGGTAGGCGGCCACGCCGGCGCGATTGGCTCGCACGCGACGCCGCTCGCCAGCGCGGATCACCGCCTGGTTCAGCGGATTGTCGCGAAAGGCGCGCGCGAGCACGCCGGCCGCGGCGCCGAGATCCTCGCGCGCGAGCAGCTCGACCTTCAGCAGAGGCCGAGGTTGCGCCGGATGCGCGGCTCGGGCGGCTCGACGTCCGCGACGAAGGCCTGCCCCGTGACGCGCTCGTAGGCTTCGATGTAACGGGCCGCCGCCTCGCAGCGCACGTCGTCCGGCAGCGACGGCGGCGCGCCCTCGCCGCGGTAGCCGCGCTCCGAGACCAGCCAGCGCCGCACGTACTCCTTGTCGAGCGCCCGCGGGTCGCCGCCATCCCTCATCACCTGCGCATGGCTGTCGGCGTACCAGTAACGGGACGAGTCGGGCGTGTGGATCTCGTCCGCCACCACCAGCGTGCCGGCCTCGTCCACGCCCAGCTCGTACTTGGTGTCGGCGAGGATCAGCCCCCGGCTCGCGGCCCAGGCCTGGCCTGCGCGGAACAGCTCTTCGGCAAGCTGCGCAGCCCGGTCGAAGAGCGCTTCACCGACGAGGCCGCGTGAGAGCACGTCGGCGCGCGAGACGGGCTCGTCGTGATCGCCCTTCTTCGCCTTGGTGGTCGGCGTGAGCAGCGGCTCGGGCAGGCGCTCGTGCTTCTCGAGGCCCTTCGGCAGCACGTGCCCGCAGTAGCTCGCGTCGCCGCGCTCGTAGGCCGTCCAGATCGAGGTCGAGGTCACGCCCGTCAGATACCCGCGCATCACGAACTCGACCGGCAGCACCGAGAGCTCGCGCACTACGGACACGTTCGGGTCGGGCAGCGCGATCAGATGATTCGGCGCGAGCGCCCGCGTCTTCTCGAACCAGAAGGCGGCGAGCTGGTTCAGCACCTGGCCTTTCAGCGGGATGGTGCCGACCACCACGTCGAAGCAGGAGACGCGGTCGGTCACCACGATCGTGCGCTTCTTCTCGCCGATGTAGCTGTCGCGCACCTTGCCCTCTTCGCGCCGGCCGAGGCCGCGGAAGTCGGTGCGCTCGAGCGTGCGCCGGCAGAGGTCGCGGAGCAGTGCGGGGTCGACGGGCATGCGTTCCCTCTCGGTCGAGCCGGGGGGATACCGGGGGCTCGGGCGCCCGGCAAGCCGCGCCCGCTCTCAAGCCGCGGCCCCCGCCGGCCGTTCCTTCCCCGGTGAGCTCGAAGGATTCCGAGACGACGCCTGCGCGGGACCTGCCGAGCGGCGCCGCCGCCGGCCCCGGCTTCGGCACCGAGCTGCGCGGGCGCTTCCGGTATCGGCTGCTCAAGCGGCTGGGTCGGGGCTCCTTCGGCTCGGTCTATCTCGCCCGCTGCGTCGATCACGACTCACGCCGCGACGACAGCCCGCCCGAGCGCGTGGCGGTGAAGATCCTGCGCACCTCGAAGGGGCCGGCGCTCGACATGCTGCGCCGCGAGCTGGCCGCGCTGCTCGCGATCGAAACCGACCGCATCCCGCGCGTCTTCGACTGGTCGCTCGAAGGTGAGCACGCCTTCGTGGTGATGCAGTACTTCCCGGCCGGCAGCCTGCGCGACATGATGCCGCTCCAGGGACCGCCCGAGGAGGAGCGCGTCTGGCGCATGCTGGCCGATCTGCTCGCTGCGCTCGATGTCGCACACCGCGCGTCCATGCTGCACCTCGACATCAAGCCCGCCAACGTGCTGCTCGACGCGCAGGGCGGCTTCGTGCTCACCGATTTCGGCGTGGCGCAGTCCTCGCGCATGCACCGGGGTCTGTTGCCATTCAGCGTCGGCACGCGGGGCTACCAGGCGCCCGAGCAGAAGAGCGAGCGCTTCGACGAGTACGACCTGCGCACCGACCTGTTCGGACTCGGCGCCACGGCCTGGGCGCTCGCCACCGGCATCCACCTCCCGGACCGCGACGATCTGATGCGACCGGCCGGCGGCGACTGGATCTACGGCCTGCCCTCCCTCTCCGAGTACCGCATCAAGTGCTCGCGCGAGCTGGAAGAGACGGTGATGAGCATGCTGCACATCGATCCCGAGCGGCGGCCCGGCAGCGTGGCGGAGGTGCTGGCGCGCGTAGAGGCCGCCGTGCGCGGCGCGCCCTTCGCGGCCGAGAGCACGGCCGCGCTGCGGTCCAGCAACGTGACCGACGACGAAGTGGACGGGCTGATCGGCTCGCTGGTGGATCCGCTCTTGTGCGCGCTCTGTCGCCAGCCGAGCCTGCGACGCCTGTTCGTGAAGTTCGACGACAACGAGGTGCTGTGCTCCGAGGGCGAGCACTCCTACTACACCTTCCTGCTGCTGCGCGGCACGGTGCTGGTGGAGCGCAACGGCCGCGAGGTGACGCGTGTTACGGGCGAGGGCAGCTTCCTCGGCGAGGTCGCCACGCTCACCAGCATGCCGCGCACCGCCACGCTGCGCTCCGCGGGTACGGCCTGGGCGGTGGTGCTCAACGCCGCCGAGCTCGAGCGCTTCGTGACCAGCAACCCGGCGATGGGCCTGCGTGTGATCCGCTCGCTCGCCCGCCGCCTCTCCAAGCAGTCCCCGAGCAGCAAAGGCCGCGAGTGACGGGCGGGGACGTTCCTTTTCCGTCACTTGTGCTCACAAGTGACGGAAAAGGAACGTCCCCTTGCTAACCGCGGGGGATGGATTCGCCGCGCACCAGGTCGGCGAGCGATTGGCGGGCGCGCACCAGGTGGGCCTTGCCGTCGCGCAGCAGCACCTCGGCAGGCTGCGGCTTGCTGTTGTAGTTCGATGCCATCACGAAGCCGTAGGCGCCGGCGCGCTCGATCACGAGGTACTCGCCCACCCTGGCGTCGGGCAGACGCTCGCTGCGCACCACTCCGCCCGCGTCCTGCGTGAAGATGTCGCCCGACTCGCACAGCGGCCCGCCCACCACCACGTCACGCTCGACGCGCGGCGTCGCGTCGGCCGGCGCCAGCGATATCGGGTGGTAGGCGCCGTACAAGACCGGACGCGCGAGCGTGTTGAAGCCCGCGTCCACCAGGTAGAAGGTGTTCGAGCCCATCCTCTTGATGGCGCGGATCTCCGTCACCAGGAAGCCCGCTTCGGCGACGAGGTAGCGACCCGGCTCGATCTCGAGCCGCACGCGGTGGCCGAAGGCGTCTTCGAGGCGCTTCCGGGCCGCATCCCAGATCGCGAAGTGGCGCGCGATGTCGATGCGTGGCTCGTTCGGGCGATACGGCACTGGCAGCCCGCCGCCGCTGCTGATGGTCTGGATGCCCGGGCCGACCTCGGTCGCGCAGCGCTCCATCGCACCCGCAACGAGCGCGAGATGCTCGAGGTCCACGCCCGAGCCGATGTGCATGTGCAGCGTACCCACGCGCAGGCGGTGACGCGCGGCTCGCTCCAGCGCAGCGCCGACGTCCTCCCACCAGATGCCATGCTTCGAGCCCTCACCGCCGGTGTTGGTCTTGCGGTGGTGGCCGTACCCGAAGCCCGGGTTCACGCGCAGCGTGATCTCGCCGCCGGGGGCACGCTCGCCGTACTGGTCGATCATGTCGGGCGAGCCGCAGTTCACGGGGATGCCGTGCTCGAGCACCAGCTCGAGGCTCTCGCGGTCGAAGACGTCGGCGGTGTAGACGATCGGCGGCGGCTCGCCCTGCGCCGCGTAGCCGGCCAGCAGCGCGCGCTGGATCTCGCCGGCGGAGACTGCCTCCACGAGCACGCCGTGGCGCCGGCACAGGTCGAGCACGGCCAGGTTCGAGTTGGCCTTCTGCGCGTAGCGGATCACGTCGAAGGCGGCGAGGTCCGCGATGCGCTGCTCGATCCCGGCGGCGTCGTAGACGTAGGTGGGCGTGCCGAAGTCGCGTGCCAGGTCGGCGACCGGCACGCCCGCGATCTCGCGACGCAGGGGAGGCATGGCGGCCGATTGTACAGAGGACGCCTCGCCCTGCCCGTTGCCCCGAGCGCGCACGGCGGTTACCGACTCGGCATGAGGCTGCGCCCGCCTACCTCCGTCTTCCGCGAGTTCGCCGCACGCCTGCGCGCAGACGACGAGAGCGTGGGCCTCGCCGAGGCCGCGCTGGTGTTGGCTGGCGAGTTCCTGCCGGGGCTGGATCCCGGCGCTGCCCGCGCCGAGCTGGTCCGGCTCGGCGCCGAGGCCGCGCGCGCCGTGCCCGCAAACGGCGGAGAGGGCGCACGCGCCGCGAGCTTGCTCGAGTATCTGCACACCCGCTGCGGCTTCCGCGGCAACCCGGCCGAGTACGACGATCCGCGCAACAGCTTCCTGCCCGACGTGCTCGCGCGCCGCACCGGCATCCCGATCACGCTCTCGATCGTCGCGATCGAGGTCGCGAGCCGCGCCGGCCTCCCGCTCCGCGGCGTCTCGTTCCCCGGCCACTTCCTCGCGCGCAGCGTCGGCGAGCCGCCCGTCGTGCTCGACGCCTTCCACGGGCGCGTGCTCGACGCCGAGGCTTGCACGGCCCTGCTGCGCCGCGCGCTCGGGCCCGACGCCGCGCTCGAGCCCGGCCACCTCGAGCCCGCCACCACCCGCGCGGTGCTGATGCGCATGCTCGGCAACCTGAAGCACGGCTACGCCGGCCGCCGTGAATGGTTACGAGCGGTGGACTGCTGCGACCGCATCCTGCTGCTCGCTCCCGAGGCCGCCGGCGAGCTGCGCGACCGCGGCCTGCTCTACGAGCAGCTCGAGTGCTTCGGCCCGGCCCTCGACGACCTCGAGCGCTTTCTCGCGCTCGCGCCGCGCGCGGCGGAGGCCGACGCGCTGCGCGCGCGCGTGGACGTGCTCAAGGCACAGGCGGCGCGCATCAGCTGACTCGAGGCGGGCCGGCAGCGCACCGCTACCCAGTGAGCCGCGCCCCGTCCGGCACGTCGAGGCGTCCGCCGGCCGGTGCCTCCAGCGTGACGTCGCCTTCGATCACGACGCCCTTGCCGAAGCGCACGTCGCCGCGCACCAGCAGGCGCCGGCAGCGCAGCAGCGAAGGCGGACCGTGCGGTGTGCGCAGCTCGAGGTCGGTGACGGTCCGAAAGTGTTTCGCGTCCAGCTCGATCGTGATCGCGCCGCCGAGCCCGCCCGGAGTCGGCAGCACGCGCCCCTCGGCGTCGAGACGGTAGGCGTCGGAGCGCACGCGCAGCAGGTCGCCCGTCGTCTTCACGGGCGCGAAGCGCTCGTCCGGCACGCGTACGGTCTGTGCGCCGTCGAACAGCGAGATGGCAGCGCCCATCGCGGTCTCGAGCTGGATCACGCGCGGCGAGGCCGCGTCCTCCGGATCGACCGGCTTCTCGTTCTTGATCAGCGGCAGCGGCAGCACCCCGTTCGCGGCGCTGAGCGCCTCGCGCAGCGCCGGCAGGTCGATCCACAGGTTGTTGGTGTTGAAGTAGCGCCACCGGCCCACGTCCTCGAAGCCCTGGCGTTCGTCCTCGGGGCACTGCGCCACCTCGCGCAGGGTCAGCCGGCCAGCCTTGGTGCGCGCCAGGTGCCCGCCCTTGCGGTCGGCGTGCGTGCGCCGCTTCACCTCCATCGCGAAGGGCGCGCGCGCTTCGACGAACCAGCCGAGCAGCGCGAGGTCGAGCGCCGCGCCGAGGTTGTCGCTGTTCGAGACGAAGGCGCTGCGATAGCCGGCGGCGAGCATCGCGTCGAGCTCGCCGGAGCTGAGCAGCGCGGCGTAGATGTCGCCGTGGCCGGGCGGGCACCACTCGTGCTCGGGCTGCTGCGGCCACTCGATCGGCGCGAGACTGTCGGCAGCGATGCGCGGCACCTTGTGCTGCAAGAAGTCCGGCGCGAGCGCGCCCGAGAGCCCGCCGTAGCGCGCCAGCACCGCCAGCGAGTCGGCCTGCGTCCTGAAGCTGTCCATCAGCACGAGCGGCACGGCCACGCCGTGGCGCTCGCGCAGCCGCGCCATTTGACGCGCGATCACGTCGAGGAAGCTGAGGCCGTCCTTCACGGTCAGCAGCGACTTCGCGCGCGTCATGCCCATCGAGGTGCCGAGGCCGCCGTTCAGCTTGATCACCAGCGTGCGCGAGAGGGCGGCGGCGCCGGCGCCTACGAGGCCGGCGAAGTCGGCGGCGTCCGGGACGCTCGCCACGGGATCGATCTCGGCCTGCGAGAGCATGCCGCTCGTGCCGGAGGCGAGCGCGCCGTAGGCGGCGCCGAAGCTGCGCACCGCTACGTCGGGCAGCCCGGCCTCGCGCATCTTGCGCTCGAAGGGCGCGAAGGAGGCCGTCACGCAGCGCCGAGCGCCAGCGGCGTCGCGAGGAAGCGGCCGAGCAGCGCGAGCAGCGGCGCCACGTCCGCCGCCGCCGCCAGCTCGCGGCAGGAGTGCATCGAGAGCATGGGATTGCCGAGGTCCAGCGTGCGCATGCCGACCCGCGCCGCGGCGATCGGACCGATCGTGCTGCCGCAGGCGAGATCGCTGCGCATCACGAAGTACTGCGGCTCGAAGCCGCAGCTTCGCGCGAGCGCCGTGACGAATCCGAGTCCGGGCCCGTCGCTGGCGTAGCCCTGGTTCGCGTTGACCTTGAGCACGGGCCCGCCGCCGAGGCGCGGCCGGTGCCCGGGCTCGTGCTTGTCGGCGTAGTTGGGATGGACGGCGTGCGCCATGTCGGCCGAGATCAAGAGCGAGCGCGCCGCGGCGCGGGCCAGCCCCTGCTTTGCCTCGCCCGCGATGCGTTCGAGCGCATCGACGAGGAAGCTGCCGGCCGCGCCCTGCGCGCTGCGGCTGCCGACCTCCTCGTGGTCGTAGAGCACGATGCCGTTGGTCCAAGGCGGAGGCTGCGCCTCGCGCGCTGCCAGCAGCGCCGACACCGCCGCGTGACACGAGGCCAGGTTGTCGAGACGCGCCGCGTGCAGGAACTCGCCGCGCGCGCCGGAGCGCGCGGCTGGCTGCACGTCGTAGGCCATCAGGTCGAAGCCGAGCACGTCGCGCGCGGCCACCGTGGGTCCGCCCGAGGCCGCGAGCTCGGCCGCCAGCAGCTCCGCGAGTGGCGCCGAGCCCGTGAGGCCGAGCAACGGCGCGAGGTGTGCCTGGGCGTTGAGCCGGAGGCCCTCCGTCGCGATCTCGCGCTGCAGGTGGATCGCCAGGTTCGGCACACGCAGGAGCGGACGCCGGAAGTCCACCAACACCGTCTCGAGGCCCGCGGCGGCGGCCACGCTCACGCGGCCCGCGAGCGAGAGATCGCGGTCGAGCCAGGTGTGCAGCAGCACGCCGCCGTAGGGCTCGACGGCGAGCTGCCGCGCGCCCTCGCGCTCGAGGTCGGGCGACGGCTTCACGCGCAGGTTCGGCGAGTCGGTATGCGCGCCGATCCAGTGGAAGCCGGCCTCGGCCGGCGGGCGCTCGCCCACCACGAAGGCGAGCAGCGAGCCCCCGCCGCGGACGACGTAGCGCGCGTCGCCGGGCGTGAGCTGCCACAGCTCGGCTTCGCTGAGCGCGCGGAAGCCCGCCGCCGCGAGCCGGCGGCTCACCTCGGCCACCGCGTGATACGGCGTCGGCGAGCGATCGATGAAGCAGAGCAGGTCGTCGACCGGGTCGGACATCGGGCGGCGAAGATACGAACCTTCGCCGCGCGCAGGGAGGGCGTATGCTGCGCCCGCTCTCGAAGCGGAGGCGCCGATGGGCAACCTCGCGGCGCTGGCGAAGCTGCTCACGGCAGATCTCGCGCAGGCGATCGGCAAGCTCGGCAAGGAGGAGGCGCTCGCGCGCTTCGCGGCAGAAGACGTTCCCTGCGGCCTGGTGCGCGAGCTCTCCGAGCTGCACTTCGATGCGCAGATCGTGACGAACCAGACCTTCGTGGAGCGCGAGCATCCCATCTGCGGGCGTCTGCGCGAGCCGCGCCCGCCGGCCCGCTTCGGGGCGGGCCCGCTCGAGCCCGCGGGCCCGGCCCCTGCCCTCGGGCAGCACAGCGACGAGATCCTGCGCGAGCTGGGAGCGGGCGACCGCATCGCCCAGCTCCGCGCACAGGGAGTCGTGGGGTAATCGCCACCCGGCGGCGTCCAAAACGCGTAGAATGGCGCGTCCCATGCGCCCCGCCCTTCGTCGCGTCGTGCTCTGGATCGCGCTGCTGCTGACCGCCCACGTGGCCGGCGCGGCCGAGGCCGCGGCGCCGATCGCGGACGAAGCGCGCGCCACGGCCGAACGCGACGGACGCGCGCGCGTGATCGTGCGACTCGCGGCGCCCGCGCCCAGCGCGGGCGAGACGCGCGCCGCGCGCGACCTGCGTCGCCGCGCCATCGCTGCGGCCGCCGCTGGCGCGCTCGCGCGCATCGGAGGCGGGGCGCAGGGCGGACTGCGCCGCTACGCGACGCTGCCGCTGCTGGCGCTCGAGGCCAGCCCGCGCGAGCTGGCCGAGCTGGCCGAGGCGCCCGAGGTGATCGCGATCGAGGCCGACCGCCGCAACCAGCCGAGCCTGGCCGACAGCATTCCGCGCGTCGGCGCGAACGTGAGCACGGCGGCGGGCTACGACGGCAGCGGCAGCGCCGTCGCGATCCTCGACACCGGCGTCGAGAGCAGCCACCCGTTCTTCGGCGGCCGGGTGGTGGCGGAGGCCTGCTTCTCCGCCGGGCACGACTGCCCCAACAACCAGATCGAGCAGTTCGGCGCGGGCGCGGCCGCGCCGTGTGACTACGGCTCGCTCTGCTACCACGGCACGCACGTCGCGGGCATCGCGGCGGGCAGCAGCCCGACCTTGCAGGGCGTCGCGCCGGCCGCCGACATCATCGCGATCCAGATCGGATCGAGGCTCACCGGACCGGCCTGCGGCAGCGTCGGCAGCCCCTGCGTCACGCTCTACGACTCCGACGCCATCGCCGCGATCGCTTATGTGGCCGACACGTTGTCCTCCAGCTGGAACATCGCCGCCATGAACATGAGCTTCGGGGGCGACACCAGCTACAGCAGCGACGCCGCCTGCGACGCCGCGAACGCCTCGTTCAAGACTGCGATCGACGCGGCGCGGGCACTCGGCATCGCCTCGGTGGCCGCCGCCGGCAACGACTCGATCACGACCGGCATCGACGCACCGGGGTGTATCTCGACGGGGATCGGCGTCGGAGCGTCCGCCGACACCTACGACGGCTACTGGGTGAAGTCGAACTCCGGCCCCCCGATGGACCTGTGGGCACCCGGCACGAACATCACCTCGTCCGTCCTCGCTGGCGGCTATTCGCAGGTGACCGGAACCTCGATGGCAGCGCCGCACGTCGCCGGCGCCTTCGCCGTGCTGCGCCAGGCAGACCCGAGCGCCGACGTCGCCACCGCGAAGAGCGCGCTCGAGAGCACCGGCGTCCCGCTCCTCGACTCGCGCAACGGCCTCGTTCGCCCACGCCTCCAGCTCGACGACGCGGTGCGCTCGCGGGCGCCGGCAGTCTGCTTCGACGGCCTCGACAACGACTCCGACGGCAAGGTGGACGTGGACGGCGACGGGGGAGCACCCGACCCGGACTGCACCGACGGCTTCGACGCGACGGAGAACCCGCCCTTCCTCCCCGGCGGCTGCGGCGTCGGCCCGGAGCTGCCGCTGCTCATCCCGCTGCTCGCCGCCCTGCGCCGCCGGCGCTGAGACCTCGGTCTAGACCGGAGTCTCATTCTCGGGCAGACTGCTGCCCGTGGCCGCCTCCCCCGCGACCCTGACCCTCTCGCGACGTCTCTCACCCGAGCAGGCCGCGCGGCGCGGCGCCGTCGTCGCGGCGGCCCGCGGCCTCGCGCGCGCGGGCGGCTACGCGGCCGTCACCATGCAGTCCGTCGCCGAAGGCTCCGGGGTCGGCCGCGCCACGCTCTACCGCTACTTCGCCTCGAAGGACCATCTGCTGGCCGAGGTCGTGCTGGCCTGGGGCGCGGAGCTCGCGAGCGAGCTGCGCGGCCAGAGCCTCGCGCCGGCGCCGCCGGCCGCGCGCGTAGCCGAGGTATTGCTCTACGTGCTCGCCGCCGCGCGCGCGGAGCCGCAGCTCACCAGCGCCGTGCTCACGGCCGCCACCTCGGCGGATCCCGAGGCTGTCCGCGCCGGCCAGGAGCTCGGCGCCGTGATGCAGCGCTACCTCGACGTGGCGCTCGGCGCGGACGCCGGAGCCGAGCGCGGCGAGCTCGCGCAGCTGGTCGGTCACGTGCTGTTCTCGTCGCTCGTGCACATGACGAGCGGCCGCCTCGCACCCGAAGCGGCCGCGGCCGCGGTCGAAGCCGCCGCTCGCCGCCTCTTCCCAGAAGGAGCCCACCGGTGAAGTTCGCGCTGTTCTACGAGATCCCCGTCGCCCGCCCCTGGACGAAGGGCAAGGAGCACCAGGCCTTCAAGAACGTGCTCGAGCAGGCGGTGCTCGGCGACCAGGCCGGCTTCCATTCCGTGTGGACGGTGGAGCACCACTTCCTCGAGGAGTTCTCGCACTGCTCGAACCCCGAGGTGCTGTACGGCGCGATCGCGGCGCGCACGAAGAACATCCGCATCGGCTACGGCGTGCGGCTCGGCCCGAAGCCCTACAACCACCCGGTGCGCTCGGCCGAGAGCGCGGCGGTGCTCGACCTGCTCTCCGACGGCCGCGTCGAGTTCGGCACCGGCCGCTCGAGCACGCGCATCGAGATGGAGGGCTTCGGCCTGCACCCGAACCAGACGCGCGAGATGTGGCACGAAGCGGTCGGTCACATCGTCACGTGCTGGAGCGAGGACGAGGCGGAGTTCTCGGGCAAGCACTGGCAGCTGCCGAAGCGGCGCGTGCTGCCGAAGCCGCTGCAGTCGCCGCATCCGCCGGTGTGGGGCGCAACCGGCAGCGTCGATGGCCACCGCATGATGGGCGAGCTGGGGCTCGGCCTGCTCTCGTTCAGCGTGGGCACGCCGCCCGAGGAGCTGAAGCAGCGCGTGGACGTGTACCGGTCGGGCATCGCGGCCTGCGAGCAGCCGCTCGGCCGCTTCGTGAATGACCGCGCCGCCTGCTTCACGATGGTGAACTGCGCGCCGACCCGGGCCGAGAGCTACGCCGTCTCGAAGCGTTCGTTCGAGTGGTACGCGAAGCGTTCCGCCGAGCTGGTGGCCTCGGTGCCGCTCTGGCTCGAGCAGCTGAAGGGAGAGGCCGACGGCACCTATGCCTACCTCGACGCCGCCCGGCAAGCCGTCGATCAGCGCCTGCACGAGCTGGCCTCGCTCGACGCGCTGCTCGCGATGAACGCGGTGATCGCGGGCGACCCGCCCGAGGTAGTCGAGCGCTGCAAGAAGTACGCGGAGACCGGCGCCGACCTCTTGCTGTGTCTCGTGAACCCCTACGAGATCTCGCACGCGAAGGTGATGCAGACGATCGAGCTGATGGGCGAGCACGTGCTGCCCGCATTTGCCTAGTGCAAGCGGAACGCGCAGCGAGCCGCGGCGATCGCGGGGCTCGCGGCAGACGCTCTCGGCGACGCCGGCATCGCGAAGCGCGAGGTCAGGGCCGCGCTCCGCAGACGCGGAAGCGAACTTCGGCGCCGGGCTTCGGCACGCTGTAGTGACGGGCGGGAAGCGCGCCGCGCAGCCGGGCGAGGAGCTCGGGCATGCTCGTGAGCGCCACGACCCGCGGCACGCCGTCGTCCCGGGGCTTGCTCGAGAAGTCCTCCCAGTGCGCCGCCATCGCATGCCGCGGAGCGAGCGCGCGCAGGATTGCCTGCGGGTGCTCGCGCACGAGCGCGAAGCTCGCGGCGCAGAACAGCACCAGATCCACGCTGCGCTCGGCCAGCAGCTCTTCTGGCGGCCAGCCCAGCTCGGGGTTCGACGCCGAGTCCTGGTAGTGGATGCGCAGCAGCACCCTCGCACCGTCGTCGGTGAGCACGTCGATCAGGAAGCCCCAGGTCTGGCCCTCCTTCCAGTCGTAGGCGTTGCGCGGCTCGTCCTCTCTCGGTCCGACGTGGCCCTGAAACAGCTTCACGCCCGGGGCGTGCGGCGCGTGCTCCGAGAGCAGGGGCATCACGCGAAAGCGCGGGTGCGGAGGAAGCGCGCCGGGGGCGGCGGGCGGGTGCATCCATTCGCCACGCCGGAACCAGCTTCCGCCGGCCGCATTCACCGGGTACGCGGTGCCCGGCCACTTTCGGTTGCTGAGCAGCTGCTTCGCGGTCTCGTCCCCGTACACCGGCACGTTCGGCAGCTGCCATGCTTCGAGCACGGCCGGCACGTCCATCAGATGGTCGTAGTGCGCATGACCGACGAGCACGCCGGCCACGGTCGCGTTCGCCAGCAGATCCGGCCGGGCTGGAATGCGATCGGGCTTCGGTCCGATCGGAAGCCCGAGCCCTGCCCAGATGAAGCTCGGATTCGAGTAGAAGGGCGCCGTGAGCAGTGCTTCGTCCCGGAAGCGGATCACGAAGCCCCCGGCGCGGAGATAACGCACGGTGACCTCTTCGGCGCCCGCAGCGCCGTGGCATGCGTCGATGGGCTCCGCCGGAGGCTGCGGCAGATCCTTCGGCGGCGCGGTGGAGCAGGCCAAAGCCAGCGCAGCGAAGCCCGCGAGCACACGCCAGACCCTCACTGGATTCGCCTCGTCGGCAGCCGCCATTTCGAGCGCCCCTCCCATCAGCGCGCTCGGGCCAGATCCTCGCGCAGCGTGCGCGCCGCGAGTGCGTAGTGCACGGTCGCCCCCAGCGCGCCCAGCGCGACGCAGCCGAGCAGCGCCCAGCGGATCGACTCGGTGCCGAAGCGCGGCGCCAGCAGGTCGGAGATCACGCCCACGAGCTGCGGGCCGAGGCCCATGCCGATCAGGTTCAGAACCAGCAGCAACACCGCGGCTGCCTGCGCGCGCATGTGCGGCGGCACGAGCGCCTGCGTGATGGCGAAGGTCGGCCCGAGGTAGAGGCCGCCGAGCACGGCCGGCAGCGCCGCCAGCGCGAGCGCGCCGTGGCCGTCGGGCCAAAGGTAGAAGACGAACACGAAGGGGATGCCGATCAGCGTGCCGATGCCGGGGAGCCATGCGTACCAACGCGCGTCGCGGCCGCTCACGCGATCCGTGAGCCAGCCGCCGAGGAAGACGCCGAGCGCCCCGGTGGTCGCGGCGATGGCGCCGAGCGCGTAGCCGATCTCGAGCGGCGCGAGGCCGTGCACACGCTCGAGGAAAGCCGGGTTGAAGGCGGCGGAGCCGTAGCCGTAGAGCGCATGCAGCGCGCCGGCGATCGCCATGTGCACGAAGGTGCGCCGCGCCCACAGCAGGCGCGCCACCTCGCGCAGCGACGGCGGCGCCGCTCTGGGCCCGCCCTCCCACCAGCCGCGCGTGGGCTCGCGCAACGTGAAGCGCACCAGCAGCGCGAGCCCGAGCCCGGGCAGCCCGACGATCATCAGCGTCGTGCGCCAGTCGAAGGTCTCGCGCAGCCAGCCGCCGGCCGCGAGGCCGATCGCGCCGCCGATCGGGATGCCGAGCGAATAGATCGCGAGCGCGGTGGCTCGCCGCCTGGGCTCGAACAGGTCGGCGATCAGCGAATGCGCGGGCGGGCTGCAGCCGGCCTCGCCGATGCCGACGCCAACGCGCGCCGCGAGCAGCCAGAGAAAGCTCGGCGCGAAGCCCTGGAGCGCCGTCATGCCACTCCACACGAGCAGTGCGAGCGAGATGATCGAGCGCCGCACGCCGCGGTCGGCCCAGCGTGCGATCGGGATGCCGAGCGTCGAGTACAAGAACGCAAAGGCGATGCCCGAGAAGGCGCCGAGCTCCGTGTCCGAAAGGCCGAGATCCTGCTTGATGGCCTGCAGCAGGATCGCAACCACCTGCCGGTCGAGGAAGTTGACGACGTAGACGACGACCAGCAGCCCGAGCGCGTAGCGCGTGTAGGCGCGCGAGAACTCGGGCTGCAAGCGGCCGTCCCCTACCTGCGCTTGCCCGGCGGAATCTTCCGCACGCGCCGGATGAAGTCCGCGATCAGCGGCACTGCCTCGTTGTGCTCCGCGGTGGTCACGTCCACGTGGGCGTAGCCCGGGACGATGTGGACCTCCTTCCACTCGTCGGGCGTGGCGATCGAGCCCAGGTACGTGGCGAAGGACTTCGGCTCGGGCGTGAGGCCGTTCGAGCCGCCGATCGCGATCACCGGCACGTCGACGTTGGCATTCTGGGTGAGCACGAGCGGGCCCTCGTGATTCGGGTCCAGGGCCAGGTGCGCGGCCACGAGCGCCGACGAGTCGCGCCCGTACGCAAAGTCGAGATTCGGCCGACCCGACGCAAAGTACCACTCGAAGCCGTTCAGCTTGCCGAACTGCGTCCGCGCGAAGGTGTCGATCGAGGTAACCTCGCGCTCTTCGCCGTTCACCTGAGGCGGCGACATCGGCGCGTTCGGATCCGAAGGCGGCCCGTTGTCGAGGAGCGCGCAGCCCGGGCTCGCGTCTTCGCTGTTGGGCGGGCAGGCGGGCAACGTCGGGTCGTCGAACTCCTTCCACGTGCGCAGCGTGGAGTTCGCCAGGGCCTGGTAGAAGGGCGTGCCGAGCGCGGTCGAGTAGAAGTTCGCGCCGTCGTCGCTGAAGCCCAGCGAGGCACGAAAGGCGCCGAAGCTCGAGAAGTCGTCATCGATGAAGAAGCCGACCGTCGCGCGGTTCGTCGCGGGTGCGGAGAGCAAGCTGGCGACCAGCCCGGAGCCGAAGATGGTCGTGCGCTGCGAGAGCGCGGGCTCGTCCGGCTGATAGAACGCGGCGAGCGAAGCGACCTCGCCCACCTGCCCGAGCGGCTGTAGCTGGATCAGCCCGAGCAGCGCGGTCAGGAACACGTCGGGACCGCCGGGCGCCTCGAGCGCGGCGACCGTGGACCGGTACTGCGACAGACTGGGCTTGTTCGCGCTGCCCGGCCCGGCGCCACCGCCCTCCAGCAGCACCAGCCCGTCGATGTGCGAGTAGCCCGCGTCCACGCGCGCCGGATCGGGATCGAAGTCGTAGGCAGCGAACAAGGTGGACCAGCCGGTGCCCTGCGAGTGACCGCCGAGCAGCACGACGCCGGCCGGTGTCACGCGCCGGCGTGCCTCCTCGACGAGCCCCTTCCAATCCCGGAAGTAGGTGTCGAGGCCCCAGTGCGCGAAGAAGCGCACGTCGTCCTGCCTCATCAGGATCGGGCCGCGCGCCCTGCCGAAGCGATCCGTCAGCGGGAGCAGGCCGTCCTGCGTGCCGTCGAGGTCGAGATCGAGGTCGCGTGGGCCGGGGAAGTCACCGGTCGGGCGCACGTCGAGGTCGGGAAAGTAGAACTGCGCGCCTTCGAAGAGCGCACAGCCGGGCGCCGGCGGGCTCGTCGTGCACTCGGGCTCCTCGGCGCCGGCGAGGGCATGCAGCGAGCCGAGGCGATCCTCGAGCAGGTTCGGGCGCCGGTCCACCGCCCACACCTCGAGCTCGCCGCGGAAGCGGCGCACCAGGTCGCGTGCGATCGGGTCGAGCGTGGTGGCCCCGCCGAGGAAGCCGGGGATCAGGATCAGCACGGCCTTCGGGCGGCGCTGGCTGACGCTGCGCCACGAGCTGCGCACGTGGGTCACGCGGTTCAGATCGGGCGCTGCGCCGAGCAGGGCCTCGATGCCCGGCGCCGTCGGGAATTCCTCGGCCGCCCCGGAGCCCGGCGTGTGGGGCTCCACGAAGCCCGCGGAATGCACCACTCTCTGGACCACGCGCCCGGGCGGCTGCGCGTACACAGGCGCCGAGCCGAGCGAACACAGCAGGAGCAGGGAGAACAGCATGCGCAGCTTCATCACGACACCTCGGTGGCCGGAAGACCGAGCATCCTACTACAGCAGCCGGGCCCATTGATGCGTCGCTTGCTCGTCATCCTCGCCGTCTCCGCGCTCGCGCTCGCGCTGTTCGCTGCGTGGGGCCTGCGCATGCGGCGGCCGCCCGAGCCGTCACTGCCGGGCCAGCTGATCGCGGGCTCGCTCGAACATGCCGGCCGCACGCGTACGTGGCATGCGTACTTGCCTGCGCAGCGCACACCCTCGCCGGCTCTGGTGTTCGTGTTGCACGGCTCGAACGGCGATTGGGCCCAGGCGCGCGGCGGCTACGCCTACGACTTCGACGTGCTGGCCGAGAGCGAGGGCTTCATCCCCGTCTATCCCGATGGGGTCGAGGGACACTGGAACGACTGCCGCAAGGCCGGGCCCTACGCGGCGAACACGCTCGACATCGACGACGTCGGCTTCCTGCGCGCGCTGGCCGAGCGCTTCGCGAACGAGCACGGCGCCGACGCGAAGCGCGTGTTCGCGACCGGCATCTCGAACGGCGGCCAGATGGCGCTACGCCTCGCGCTCGAGGCGCCGGAGCTGGTGCGGGCCGTGGCGCCCGTGGCCGCGAGCCTGCCGGCCGAGCGCAACATGGACTGCAAGCCGGCCGGGCGTCCCGTCTCGGTGTTGATCATGAACGGCACCGCCGACCCGATGAATCCGTGGGGCGGCGGCGACGTGGCGCTCTACGGGCTGGTCGGCAACCGCGGAGCCGTGCTGTCGAGCGACGACAGCATCGACTACTGGCGCGACCTCGCGGGGCACACAGCCGCCCCCGAGCGGGTGGCGCTGCCCGACCTCGATCCGGGCGACGCGAGCACGGTCGAAGTGACGCGCTGGAGCGCACCCGGCCGGAAGTCCGTCGCGCTCTACGCGATCCGCAATGGCGGCCACAACGCCCCGAGCCCGGCCCTCCAGATTCCGCGGCTGTTCGGCCCGACCAACCACGACATCAGCGCGGCGCACGAGATCTGGCGCTTCTTCCAGGAGGGAGAGCGGTGAGAGAGGGGGGCCTGATCCTCGGCGACCACCTCGCCGACCCGACCTGTGGCGTGCGCATTCCGGCCGCGGCGCGCTACCGGCAGATCATCGAGCTGGGCGTCGCGGCGGAGGCCGCAGGCTTCTCGCTCGTTTGCCTCGGCGAGCACCACCTGTGCGACTACATCCTGTCGTCACCGCCCGTCGTGCTGGCGGCGATCGCCGAGCGCACCCGGCGCATCCGGCTCGGCACCGGCGTCGCGCTGCTCGGCTCGCTCGACCCGGTGCGCGCCGCCGAGGACTACGCCACGCTGGACGTGCTGTCCGGCGGGCGCGCCCTGGTCGTCGCTGGACGCGGCATCCTGCGCCGTACGTACAGCGACTTCGGCATCGACCCGGCCGAATCGCGCGCGCGTTTCGAAGAAGCGGTCGAGCTGTTGCTGACCGTGTGGAGCCACGAAGTCGTGCATTGGCGCGGCCGCTTCCGCGCTCCGCTCGACGGCGTGACGGTGCAGCCGCGCCCGCTGCAGGCGCCGCATCCGCCGCTCTGGATCGGCGGCGGCAGCTCCACCGACTCGGTGGATCTCGCGGCCCGGCTCGGCTTGCCCCTGATGCTGCCGAGCGTGCTGGCAGCGCCGGAGGCGTTCCGCCCGCTGGTGGATCGCTACCGGGAGCCGCTTCACGCCCACCCTGCACGGCGCCGCACCGCAGCTCGGCGCCGTCTCGCACGTGCACGTGGCGAGCGACTCGCAGACGGCACGCGCCCGCTGGCGACCCCACCACCTGCACTACCTCGAGTGGGTGACGAACGAGCTGGTGCCGTGGGCGGGGGCCAACGTCGGCGCGGAAGGCGCCCAGATGCCACAGCACGTGCGCTTCGACTTCGACCAGCTCTGCGAGAAGGGACCGGCGCTGTGCGGCAGCCCGGCCGAGGTGGCCGACCGCATCGAGGCAATGCGCGACGGCCTCGGCCTCGACCTGCACCTCGCCATGTTCGATCACGGCGGCCTGCCCGAGGCGCTGCTGCGCGACAGCTTCGAACGCTTCGGAAACGAAGTGCTGCCCAGAGTACAATCGGCCGCGGTTGCGCCGTAGAATCGCAGCAAGCCGAAGGCGCGCAGTGCGCCGCAGGCGAACGCAACCCAGGCAAGGCATCGCAGCAAGCCGAAGGCGCGCAGTGAGCCGGAGGCGAACGCAACCGAGGCAAGGAATCGCAGCAAGCCGAAGGCGCGCAGTGAGCCGGAGGCGAACGGAGGTAATCGAGATGGGCGTCCACCACATGGCCTTCGCCACCCGCGACGTCGAGGCGACGCACCGCTTCTACACCGGCGCCATGGGCTTCGAGCTGCTGAAGGTCGAGGTCGGCAAGACCGAGGGCGGCTGGGCCAAGCACCTGTTCTACTCGACGGGCTCGGCGCGCGACCAGCTGATCGCATTCTGGGACCTGCACGATCCCACGCTGCCGGCAGGCTGGAGTGGCGCCATCTCCAGCGGCCAGGGCCTGCCGATCTGGGTGAACCATCTGGCCTTCTCGGCCGACGACCTCGGCGATCTCGCGCGCCGGCGCGAGCGCTGGCTGGCGCACGGTCACGACGTGATGGAGATCGATCACGACTGGTGCGTCTCGATCTACACGCAGGATCCGAACGGCATCCTGGTCGAGTTCTGCACGCTGGTGCGCGACTTCACGGCGGCCGATCGCGAGCGGGCGCTCGAGCTGCTGCGCGACCCGCATCCGCCCGTGGGCGAGGGCGCCAAGGGCACGCGCGTCTACAAGGCGGCCGCGCACTAGCAAGCGCCGCCTCCGCGACGCGCGCAGCGAGCGGTGCGAGCGGCCTTAGATGATCGCGGGAGCGCCGGTCGCGGAGATCCTGAAGATGATCCCGATGCAGCGCATCGGCCGCCCCGAGGAGGTGGCGGGGCTCGTCGCGTTCCTGCTCTCCCCGGATTCCTCCTACGTCACCGGCCAGGTGATCGGTGTCGCGGGCGGTCTCGGCTGAGTTCGAGCTAGACCTCGAAGAAGGACCAGTCGGTCTCGAGACCGAAGAGATGCTTCCCCACCGATTCGTAGCGACTCGCCGAGATGTAGGCGTGCTGGGTGATGACGTGAACGTCACGGAAGTGACGCTCGAAGCGATGCTCCTCGCGGATGCCGCTGGTGCCGGCCGCCGCGTGCACGAGATCGACCGCCTCGGCTGCCGCCAACGCGGCGTGGACGGCGGCGAGCTCCACCTTCATCTTGTGCTGCATCTCTACGAAGCGCCCGGCGACGGCGTTCTCGAAGACTTCGCGAAGCGCCTCGTAAAAGTAGGCCCGCGCCGCGCCCAGCTTTGCCTCCGCCTGTGCCACCTGGGATTGGGCCAGCGACCGCTGGCTGAGGGGCGACGGCATGTAGGCGGGCGTCTTCTTGGTGGCGAGCACCACCAGCTCGTCGATGGCGGCGCGCGCGATGCCTGTGGCGACACTGGCGAGCGAGGGGACCGCCGCCCACACGGTGCAGCGATAGAGCGGCCCTTCGAAGCCTTTCGGCAGGCTCTGCTGGGTCTGGGCGACGAGGGGCGCGGCGCGATGCCGGGGGACGAAGGCGTCCCGGATCGCGACGTCGTGGCTGCCGGTCCCGCGCATCCCCACGGTGTTCCAGTGCTCGATGATCTCGAAGTCGCTCGCGGGAAGCGCCATGAACCAGGTCTCCGGCTTTCCGTCCGCACGCGTTCGCGCCGTCCCGTTCTCCACGACCTGCGCCATCACCGTGAACCAGTTGCAATGATGACAGGCGCTCGCGAAGGGCATGCGTCCGCTCAGGCGAAAGCCGCCTTCGACGGGGACGGCGTCGCCCAGCGGAAAGAAGGCGCCGGCGATGATGCCGCTCGCCTCCCCGTAGATCTCCGCGCAGGCCTGCTCGTCGAGGAAGGCGGGAAACAGCGTGTTGGCAGTGGGAAGCGCGAGATTCCA
>Ga0247727_10001031_pt1 | contig 67794 bp, 54 predicted proteins | sample WisWelCaveWW1625_FD_202498 | JGI IMG/M metagenome (GOLD analysis project Ga0247727, IMG submission 202498) | Biofilm microbial communities from Wishing Well Cave, Virginia, United States - WW16-25 | ecosystem: Environmental > Aquatic > Deep subsurface > Groundwater > Cave microbial mat | place... | reverse complement strand
CGGGTAGTCGGGCAAGTACATCATCAGGCTGACCATGTGCGAGTAGATGCCGAGCAGGACCACGTCGCGCTGTCCGAACACCGGCGCGTAGTAGCGGTTCCAGATGTCTTTCGAAATCGCAATCGTGGCCTCGCGCAAATCAGCCGGCGTGGCGTCTGGGTGGTCGTACATCCAATGCCAGACGGCCATGTCCACCAGGGCCGGGCCGCAGATTTCGTAGGTCATCCAGAAATCGTTGAGCGCCCGGAGCCGCTCGCTCTCGGCGTCGGGTTTTTCGAGGCCGAGCAATTCCAGGTCACGGGCCTGGAAGACGAACGCCAGTGCCTCGGTGAAGGCGTTGTTCGGCACGCCCTGCAGGAGCGTGTGATCGACGTGGTAGAGCGAGAAGACCTGTTCGACGTTGTGCCCCATCTCGTGTACGGCGATGTTGTAGCCCTTGTAGTTCATGCCTCCCTTTTCGACACGCGTGCGCAGGTGCGGCTTGTCGCCGCGCCGCAGCGCGGGCATCGCATGGCCGGCGCCGCGTGACGCATCGACCACGATGTTCGCGGCTAGGTATTCGGCCCGCTCCGGCGTGAAGCCGAGTCCGACCAACAGTCGTGGCATGTCGGCGTGGTACGCGTCGGCGTCGGGATATTTCTTCGCTACCATCCCATCCAACTCGGCCTCGGCATACTTGCCGCGCGGTTGGAATCCGTTGTACCAGATGTCAAATGGTTCCAGCTTGCGCCCGAGACGCTGCTCGATCAGCTTGGCCACGCGCGAAACGAGCGGCGACGTGAGCACATCTTTCAACATTTTCTCGACGCGGGCCTCGGGCAACTCGCGGTTCTCATCGAAACGGCGGGCGATCAGTGTTGGAGCGGTCGGCGAATACGGATCGGCCTTCCGGGCCGCGCGAAAAGTGGCCAGCAGGTGCGCATATCGCGTGTCCGGCTCGCGGTCGCCATCCGCCGTACTGAGAATCGGCTCGTTGGGAGGCGCGGCGGGTGCATCCGATTCAATGAACTTTTGAGCGACCGGCCACAAGTTGTTGGAAAACGGCTGCCAGTCGCGCCTGGCACTATTGATAACTTTCCTCGGAATCGTCTGCCGCACGATGTGGTCCATCACCTGGGCGATCATGCGCTGCTTCGCCAGCCCGTTCTCTCGATCCGAGTAATCGGCCTTCAATTCATCCCGCAGGTTCCAATGCGAGATTAGCCGCAGACCGAACGGAAACAGCCGTTCGCCCTCCTCACCAAGAAGATGGTGCATCCAGATGTTGTACTCGGCGATGTACGCATCCCCGTCGGCCGACGCCTGAGTGATCTTCTGGTTCACCTCGGCGGGGACCCGTTTCGAGAATCGCTGAGCCAGTCGCGCCTCTGCCCACTGGCGCCGCGACCAGCTCGGCCCTTGGTTGATTCGCTCTTCGAGAGTTGTCAGAGGAAAGTTGAGCAGTACGACGAACGCGGCCTTGTTGGCGAACAGGTCGTCGGTCAGATGAGCGGCCGGCTCGAACGCGGCGAAGATGCGATCGATCGCGATCATCGGCCCGACGTCCAGCTCGCTCCAGTGACGCAGTTCACGGCCGATCTCGTTGTTGTGCCCGTCGATCTGCTCCAGGGCGAACTCGAACCGCTCGAACGTAGCGTCGAGCAATTTCGGATCAGTGTCCGGGATAAAGTTCTTCTGGGCGAATTGCGTGAATGCCGTAGCATCGCCGTCCGTGTCGCGCCACAGTCGGGCCACCTGAGCCAAGCCGCGTTCGATTCGTGGCCGCTGCCCCTCGCCGTGCTTGGCGACGAGTTGCTCGACAAGTCCCTTCGGCACTTCGCCACCCCCCGCATCTGTGGCCGGGCCCTGCAATTCCCCGTGAGCCGTTTCGCTCACCATCGCCGTAGCTCCTGAAGCATATCGGGCTTGCATGACCAACAGAGCCATCATTCCCACGCCAACCAGCCCAATCAATGGCACACGTAGCTGGTACGGACGCCGATTCGTTCGGACCATCTTGGATTCTCCGTTGTTGAAACTTCCCAGCTTTCCTGACGGTATGCGTGACCGTAAACGTGCCCCATTGTAGACATAGACGCCTCCCCGGTGTTCAAATAGTTCCTGCGAAATGCTGTCCCGAAACGATCTGTGCGCGCAGTTACACGCTTATGGCGACCGGCATGGGAAAAGACGCCAGCGAATCTAAAGGTCACCGGCCAGAACCGGCAACCGAGGGCACGCAGGCGCTGGCCGAATTGATGGACCAAAATCGCGACCGGCTGCGTCGCATGGTGCGGCTGCGCATGGACCGCCGGCTGCAGGGCCGGATCGACCCGTCGGACGTGATTCAGGAGGCGTACTTGGAGGCGGCCACGCGGTACCCGGAATACCAGCGTAATCCGACGATGCCGGCGTTTCTCTGGCTACGGTTCATCACCGGGCAGAAGCTGCTGGTGCTGCACCGGCGGCACCTGGGTGCCCAGGCCCGCAACGCCGGCCGCGAGGTGTCGCTTTATCGCGGTGCCTTGCCCGAGGCCACGTCGGCGGCGCTGGCGGCGCAGCTCGTCGGGCACCGCACGACGCCGAGCGAGCCGGCGATGCGAGCCGAAATGAAGGTGCGGGTGCAAGAAGCCTTGAACAGCATGGAGCCGCTGGACCGAGAGGTGCTTTCGCTGCGGCACTTCGAGCAGCTCACGAACGCCGAAACGGCCGAGGTGCTCGGCATTCAGGAGGCGGCGGCCAGCAAGCGGTTCATTCGCGCGATCAAACGAATCAAGGAAATCCTCTGCAGCATGCCGGGTGGGATGGAATGGATGTAAAGGTCACTACCTCTGCCGATCACGACCCGGTCGAGAAACTGGCCGAGGAGTTTCTCGAACGATTCCGCCGCGGCGAGCGGCCGGCACTCACCGAGTACACCGAGCGACACCCCGATCTGGCCGAACAGATTCGCGAGCTGTTCCCGGCACTCGTCGTGATGGAGCAAGTCGGACCGAGCCACGATGCGTCGTCCGATTCATGGCGTGGCAACGTCACGGCCGACGGCAGCGTGCTCCGCCAGCTCGGCGAATACCGCATCCTGCGCGAGATCGGCCGCGGCGGCATGGGCGTGGTTTACGAGGCCGAGCAGGAATCGCTCGGCCGGCACGTCGCGCTCAAGGTGCTGCCACACCACGCGCTAATGGACCCGAATCAGCTCAAGCGATTTCGCCGCGAGGCCCGCGCGGCCGCCCAGTTGCACCACACGAACATCGTTCCGGTCTTCGGAGTCGGCGAGGAAAAGGGGATCCATTATTTCGCGATGCAGTTCATCCAGGGTCAGGGACTCGACCAGGTGCTCGAGGAAGTGGTACGGTTGCGCGGGATCAGTAACCCGGCGGGGAAATCTGAATCGGGCGGCGCGGGCGAGCCAGCGGCTGCCCAACGAAGTATGACCACGATCACGGCCGCACAAGGACTCCTGACGGGCCATTTCGAACTCGCTGCTTCAGCCGTGGGGCAGGGATCGGAAGGCGGATCACCGCAGGCTAACGGCTCTCCAGGATCAGTATCGGGGTTCGTAGTCCCGCCTTCAGGCGGAAAGCAACCGGCTAAAGCCGGGACTACGAACCCGTGCCCGCCCGTGAAATCGGCGACGTCCGAGTGGTCGGTCGCCCCGACGGCATCCGCAGTCAGTGGCGCTCACTCGGCTGCCTCCGGGTCATCCGAACTCTCGATGCGTTCCGGCTCGCACGACCACTACTTCAAGAGCGTGGCGCGGGTGGGCGTCCAGGTGGCCGACGCGCTGGCGTACGCGCACGGCCAGGGGATCCTGCACCGCGACATCAAGCCATCGAACCTGTTACTCGACAGTCGCGGCACGGTCTGGGTGACCGACTTCGGGCTGGCGAAGCGCGACGCCAAGGACGACCTGACGCACACCGGCGACCTGATCGGCACGCTGCGCTACATGGCCCCGGAGCGGTTTCGCGGTTGGTCCGATCCACACAGCGACATTTACGGGCTGGGCCTGACGCTCTATGAATTGTTGACGCTGCGGCCGGCGTTTGAGGAATCGGACCGCGCGCGATTGATCAAGGCGGTGGCCCACGACGACCCGCCGCGTCCGACGCGATTCAACCGGCGCATCCCACGCGATCTCGAAACCGTCGTGCTCAAAGCGATCGCAAAGGAGCCAACTCTCCGCTACGACTCTGCCGCGCAACTGGCCGACGATCTGCGCCGATTCCTCGACGACAAGCCGATCGAAGCGCGCCGCAGCACGATCCCCGAACGTGCGCGGCGCTGGTGCCGGCGCAATCCAGTCGTCGCCAGCCTCACGGCCTCAATCGCGCTGTTGGTAGTGACGCTTGCGGTCGGATCATCGATCTCCGCCCTGTGGCTGCGGCAGGAGCGGAATGCGACCGTAGCCAATCTGGATCGGGCACTGCGCGCGGAAGAAGCGGCCAGGGGCCAGCTTCAGCACGTGGAACGTGCCGAGGCCGAAAAGACGCGGCAGCTCTGGGAGTCGCTGCTGTTCGAGGCACGTTGGTGGCGCGGCAGCGGACGTGCGGGGCATCGGTTCAAGAGTCTGCAGGCGCTGGCCAGTGCCGTTCAGCTTGCCCCGTCACTCCATCTCGGACCGGACGCCATGCTCGAATATCGCAACGAGGCCATCGCCTGTATGACACTCGTCGATGTGAAAGTGGAGCGAGATTGGGATACGGTCCAGTCGGGCGACGAAGGGAAGCCGCACGGCTGGGCGTTCGATTCAGAACTCGAGCGCTATGCCCGGTTCGACGAAGCGGGAAACGTGAGCATTCGCCGCGCGCTCGACCATCAGGAGCTAATCCACGTGCCCGGCATCGGGCTTCCGGTATTCGGACTCCGGTTCAGCCCCAATGGTTAGTTCTTGGCTGTGGTGTACGCACCACCGAACCGAGAGCGCGATGGCCAGCTTCGTGTTTGGAACCTCGCAGACCAGCGAACTGTGGTTTCTGCCGGTGGCCTGTACTTTACGGTGTCTGCCGACTTCAGCCCGGATGGGTCTCGAATCGCGTTCGTCGCGCTCGATGGGTCCATGCGCATTCACGATTTAACATCGGGCGAGGAGGTGAATCGTCTCGCCGTCGCGCTCCAGCCCAACCCACTCCGATATGACCCCAGTGGCAATCGGCTGGCGGGAAATTCCGCATCCAGTCGTGAAGTACACGTCGTCCAAGCCGAATCCGGCGAGATCGTCGCCAAGCTCCCGCACCTGGACAATTCCATCGTGGCGGTCGCCTGGAGTCCCGACGGCCATCTCCTGGCTGCAGCGGGCAGTGACACGCGCATTCGCTTGTGGGATGTGGCCGCAGCCAAGGAACTCAAGACTCTCGACGGTCATGTCGGCACAGTCACGTCGCTCGCATTCAGTGGCTCGGGGCATCTGCTCGCATCCAAAGGCTACGACAGCGCGCTTCGGCTCTGGGATCCGTGGACGGGTCGGCAACACGTGCAGTTCGATTCAAGATACGGCGTCCAGTTCAGCCGCGACGATCGGCGTCTCGTGTATCAGCACGGATCGCGGCAAGGACTGTTGAGTCTCGCGGCCGGACTGGAGTGCCGCAAGCTACCCGGTACAGAACAGGGTGCCGGCGCCGGGGCGATTCGTCCTGATGGACGGTTGCTAGCCACCGCATCGTCGGCCCAGGGACTCCAATTCTTCGATCTGGTTGCCGGCCGACTGGTGGCGTCCCTGCCAGTCGGCAGCTCGTACTCGACGTGCTTTGATTCGAAAACCGGGGACTTGCTGACGAGCGGCACCACGGGTGCTCTGCGCTGGCCGGTCGAGCGCGCCGACGAGGCATCCCTCGGCGTGCGTTTCGGGCCTCCGCGCAGCCTGGGCGTCACGGTGGCCCATCCCTGGCATTCCGCATTCAGCTCCGAGAGCCGTCGCATGGCCGTGGCCGTCGATCGCGGGCCGGTTGCCGTAGTGAACGTCGATAATCCGAGCGAGAAGGTGCTGCTCAAACCGCACCCCGGCATGTGGTCGGTCGCGATTAGCCCCGACGGTCAGTGGGTCGCGACCGGGCCGTGGAATGGTCAGTTGGTGCGAATTTGGAACGCGAAGACCGGCGAGCATGTGCTGGATTTGCCCGGAACAGACCAAATCGTCAATGGCCGCGCGACGCTCCGTTTCAGTCCGGACGGCGAGTGGTTGGTGACGGGTTTTGTCCGGGAATATCGCTTCTGGAAGGTGAGCACCTGGGAGCCTGGTTTGCACATCCCGCGAAACCACTCCGGTGACATTCCAGGGACGATGGAGTTCAGCCCGGACTCGGCCGTGCTGGCGATCGATTACGACTCGCACGCCATCCGCCTGATCGAATGCGCCACCGGCGACCAACTGGCCACGCTCGAAACCCCGCACGCCGACACCGCGTCGCCGCTGTGCTTCAGTCACGACGGGACACAGTTGGTGGTCTCGACCGAGAAGAGCCTGCATGTCTGGGACCTGCGGTTGATCCGGCAGCAACTCGCCGAGATCGGCCTCGATTGGCATCAGCCGACCTACGCCCCGGCCGACGACCCCCCTCCGTCCGAGCCGATCCGCGTCACGGTGCTGCCTGGCCAACTGACTCAAGCGAACTTGCGACAGGCGATGCAATACAACGCCCGCCAGGAATACGCGAAGGCCATCGCCGAATTCGAGAAGGTGTTGGAGATTGATCCCGATCAGCCACTCGCCCTGAACAATCTGGCCTGGCTCCTCGGCACGACACCCGAACCGTTTCGCGACCCGATCCGAGCACTACCGCTCGCGCAGAAGGCCGTCGCCCTCGAACCACAGAACTGGAGTTCCTTGAACACGCTCGGTGTCGTCTATTACCGTCTCGACCGTTTTCAGAACGCGATCGAAGCGCTCGAACGTGCGGGCGCCGCCAACAAAGACGGCGCCACCGCCTTCGAGTGGTTCTTCCTGGCCATGAGCCACCACCAGCTCGGCGACCCCGCCAAGTCGGAAGACTGCTACAAGAAGGCGCTCGAGTGGCGTAAAGCTCAGTCCAAGCTCTCACCCGGCTGGGCCGAAGAACTGGACGCCTTCCAGGCTGAGGCGGAAGCGGTGATGAAGATCAAGTGAGCCGGGACGGGTCGATTGTTCCTTTCCAGCCGCAAGCCGTAACCACCACGCCCATTTCTGCCTACGACTCTGCCTGGTCGCGCCCCGGGGCTGTCAGTCACCACTCTTCCAGTTTTCCTGTCCTGAACGTGAACACGCGCGCAGTTAATCCTGTGTGGTGCCGTCCTCATTACAGAAGGGCAGATCGGTGACCATGATCCAGTCCACCAATCGCTCACCTCGTGAACGGTCTCGGCCTCGTCCACGCAGTACTCGTCAGAGCCGCAAGTCGCGGCGAAATCGAATCCACTTCGAGCAGCTTGAGGAACGCTGCCTGCTGGCCACGTTCACGGTCAATTCGACCGCTGACCTCTCGGACGCCAACACCGGAGACGGCCTCTGCGACGTTGATCTCATGTCCGGCGGTGACCAGTGCACATTGCGGGCGGCGATCGCGCTGGCCAATGCCAGTGCGAACACGGACTCCAGCGGCGACGGGCTTCCCGACCCGGACGTGATCCGCTTCGACATTCCTGCCGGGGACACGGGGCATTTCTACTACCGCGACGACAATGATGCGACGCCGGGCCAGCTAAATGGTCAAGTCACGCCGGCCAACATCACCGCAACGACCGCAACCAGCGATGCGGCGATCGGCGACATCGACTCGGACTGGCCGCACAGTTGGTGGTCGATCTCGTCGTCGGGTGTGACGGTCACGGAGGCCGTGTCCGTCGACGGCTACACGCAGTCGGAGGCGAGCGCGAATACGAATACGGTCGAGTCGCGGCTCGGCCTGAACACCGTGTTGCGCGTGGAGGTTCGCGGGGCGGCGGGTTCGGTCAACGGATTGACTGTTCTCACCGGCGAAACCACGGTGCGCGGCTTGGCCATCAATTCGTTCAGTGGCAGGCAGATCTTTCTGAATGGCGCCGACAGCAACGATTGCGTGATCGAAGGCAATTTCATCGGCACAGACGTGGCGGGCACGATCGCGCCAGCAGGAAACGTCGGAGTATTTATCCAGCAGTCCGGCGCGACACGCTTGACCGACAACACGATCGGCGGCACGACCGCCGCGGCACGCAACCTGATCTCAAGTCGGAACGGTCAAAGCATCAACCTATTCGGTGTTGATCGAACCGTCATCCAAGGGAACCTGATCGGGACAGACCGCAGCGGCACGGCGGGCTTGGTCGTCGGTGGTGCGACCGGGGTGTCGCTGAATTTCGGCTTGGACAATCGAATCGGCGGCACGGTGGACGGGGCCGGCAACCTCATTTCGGCTCACACACTTCCCGGAGAATCATCCACCGGTATCTCCATCTCGAACGCGAGCGGCAACGTGGTGCAAGGCAATCTCATCGGCACGGACGTCACCGGCCGGATTGCTCTGGGTAACCGCAGCTTTGGCGTGCGGCTCGGCGGAGGAGGGACAAGCAACATCATCGGTGGCGATGATGACGACGACGGCAGCCTCGACGGCGTGGTGCGGGCCCGCAATGTTATCTCGGCAAACGGGCTCGCAGTGGAGGCGACGATTTTCGGCACGGTCGTGCAAGGAAACTTGATCGGGACCGACGTTACGAGCACTGTCGCATTGGGTAACACGGACGTCGCATTGAATATCGCCAGTTCCGGCAATCTCATTGGCGGGACCATGGCCGGAGCGGGAAACGTGATCGCCAACAACGCCGGCGGCGTGTTAGTGCAGGGGGGCACCGGCAATGCAATCCTGGGGAACTTCATCTTCTCGAGCAGCGTTACGCTGGGAATCAATCTCGCAGGCGGCTCAAACAACCCCTGCTCATCCTCGGCGTCCGTGACGTGCAACGACGCGGGCGACGGCGATGCGGGCGTCAACAATCTCCAGAACTTCCCAGTCCTGACGGCGGCCACGAGCAACGGCCTGAGCACGACGATCGCCGGCACGCTGAACAGCGAGCCCAACCGCAACATGCTCGTCGAGTTCTTTGCCAACACGCAGTGCGACCCGTCGGGGTTCGGCGAAGGGCAACGGTTTCTGGGCCGCGTCACGCTCCAGACCGATGCCGGCGGTGACGTGCGTGACGCCAGTGGCAATCTCGGTTTCAGCGTCTCGCTGCCCGGCGTCGGCGTGGCGGACGGCGAGAAGGTCACGGCCACCGCGACCGACGTGACGCCGTTCGATCACGACGGCAACCCGGCCACGCCCGACGTGCCACGAAACAACACCTCCGAATTCTCGCAGTGCCTCACGGCAGTCGGCGTAACCAACAACCCGCCCACGATCACCAGCAACGGCGGCGACGACACGGCGATGATCAGCGTCGCGGAGAACACCACGGCCGTCACGGACGTGGACGCCACCGACCCCGACCCTGGCGCGAGCCTGACCTTTGGCATCGTCCCGATCGGCCCGGATCAGTCGCTGTTTTCGATCGATGCGACGACCGGCGAGTTGCGTTTCGACCTGCCCCGCGACTTCGAGACGCCAGGCGACGGGAACACGGACAACGTGTACGCGATTCAAGTGCAAGTGACCGACGGCAGCCTGACCGACACGCAGGCGATCGCCGTGACGGTGACCAATGTGAACGAGCAGCCCGACGGCTTGGCGCTGTTGGAAAACCCGATCGTCCCGGAGAACTCCGCAGCCGGCACGGTCATTTCGGCCATCGTGACACACGATTCCGATGCCGGCGACACGCTCTCCCTGACGTTAACCGATAGTGCCGGCGGCCGGTTTGCGATCAGCGGAAACGACCTCGTGGTCGGCGGCGGCGCCCCGCTTGATTTCGAGGTTGCAACTAGCCACACGGTCACGATCCGCGCGACGGACAGCGGCGGGCTCTTCATCGAGCGGTCGTTCGACGTGACCGTCGAGAACGTGCCGGAAGCCCCGACGGATCTCATGCTCGACAACCCAACCGTGAATGAGAACGCAGCCGGCGCGCTCGTCGGCAAGTTCTCCGCGAGCGACCCCGATGGTCCGCCGACCCCGACGTTCTCGCTGCCCGACACGAGCGGCCCATTCGACATATCGGGCGACAGGCTGATGGTGAAGAACGGCAGCCTGCTCGATTTTGAGTCCAGCACGTCGCACACGGTCCGAGTCCGGGCCACTGACGCGACCGGCCTGTTCGTGGAACGCGACTTCACGGTGATGGTGCTGAACGTCAACGAGGCCCCGACCGACATCACGCTGAGCAACTCGTCGGTGGACGAAAACTCACCGGCCGGCACGGTCATCGGCACGCTGTCGGCGGTCGATCCGGACGCCGGCGACTCGCACACGTTCGCCGTGCTGGGGTCGTCTCCGAGCGGCGCGTCGTTCGCAATCGACGCGACCAGCCAACTCGTCGTGGCCGCGGGCAGCATGCTGGACTTCGAAACGACGACAAGCTACTCCGTTCGCATCCAGGCGACTGATCAGGCAGGCTCCGACCTGAGCTTCGACCGATTGCTCACGATCACGGTCTATCCAGTCGATGAGCCGCCGGTCGTGACCAGCAACAGTCCGCTCACCGTCAACGAGGGCAGCACGGCTCCGCTTCCGTTCCAGGCCACCGATCCGGACACGGCGCCGGGCCAGCTCGTGTACACGCTCGCGTCCGCACCGTCACTCGGCTCGATTCTCGTGCAGAACCAGCCGATCGCCGCAGGCGGCACGTTCACGCAGAGTCAAGTGACTCAAGGGGTGGTGACCTACATGCACGACGGCAGCGAGACGCTGACCGACAGCTTCAACTTTTCGCTGACCGACGGCGTGAGTTCCGCTGCCACTAACGGCGAATTTTCGATCACCGTGACTCCGGTGAACGACCCGCCGGTCGCGAATTCGTCGGGCGTTTCAGTGTCAGAAGAGAGCGAAGTCGTTTTTGGTTTGGACAACCTCGGCAATGACACGGAAAGCCCGCCAAACCAATTGGCGTTTACGATTACGGCACTCCCGATCCACGGAACACTGCTGAGCGGCGTCACGCCCGTCGCCGTGAATCAAAGCTTCGTCGGTCCACCCACGCTGGTTTACGTGCCGGAGACCTTTTCTCTAACGACAAATTCCATCACCTGCTTTGATTTGCCGGCGAATCCCGATGCGTTCTCCTACGTCGTCACCGATCCCGAAGGGTTGTCGAGCAACGAGGCGACATTCTCGTTCACGATCATGAAGGCCGTTGCCGATGCGGCCGTCACATTGACGTTGGGAATCTTGCGCGTGGGCGGAACCGCCGGCAACGACACCATCAAGGTGCAGCCAAAGCTCAAGGGCGGCGCCCCGGTGCTCGAAGTCACGAGGATCACTGACGGCGCGAGCATGACGAGCACGTTCCCGAACCCGAACGGCACTGCCATCGCGGAAATTCGCATCTGGGGCCGCGAGGGCAATGACTTCCTCGACGCATCGCTTCTGCAGGTGCCAGTGAAATTGATCGGCGGCGCGGGCAATGACGAGCTGCGCGGCGGCAAGGCGGGCGACCGCCTCGTGGGCGGCGCCGGCGACGATGTTCTGTATGCATGGTTCGGTGCCAACTCAGCGACTGCCACCGACATCCTCGACGGATGCGATGGAGACGACTCCCTCAGCGGCCACATCGGCGGGTCCCAGGTCAACCTGATCATGAATGGCGGCCCGGGCACGGACAATGTCAATCAGCTTGGGGGTGTGTTCACGATTCTGGTTCAAACGAACGAGGGCGAGTTTGACTTTGTGTCGTCCATCTCAGGCAACAGAACCTCGACCCTGGAGATCATCGCCGGAACCGGGCCGGTCACGCTGAATACACTCAATGTGGCGCACCAGTTCACCAAGGTACAAGGGCATGGCCAGCCGATCCTGGGCAATGGCAATGCCAACAAGTTCGACCTGGGCGACCTGGTCATTTCGGACGTTCCGTTCGTCGATACCGGCGCCGGTGACGACACGGTCCTGGCCAAGGCGAACGAGGCAGAATTCGACACGATGTCCGGCGGTGGGGGCACCAATGACCTGCTCGATTTCGTTGATGTGACGCGGCCGCACTCGCTCGATTCCTTCGGCGGGAACAATGTTCTGAACTCCAGTCTGATCGAGGTCATCAACGGACACGGCCAGCCGATCGTGGGCAATGCCGGCAATAACACGCTCAATTTCAGTGGCGTAACATTCGTCGCCGTCCGTTTCGTCGATGGCGGCTTGGGCAACGACAACATCACGGGGACCGCCGGAAGCGACACGTTGATCGGAGGCCCCGGCAATGACACCGTCACCGGCGGGGGCGGCGACGACGTCTTGATCGGCGGCGTGCAAAACGATCGGCTGTTTGGACAATCGGGCCGAGAACTGCTGATTGGCGGTGCGGGCACCGACTCGCTCGACGGCGGTGCGGACGATGACATCCTGCTCCCCGGCACTTCAGCCTTCACCAATCCCGCCATTGCCGACGCGGCGCTGGCGTCCATCATGGCCGAGTGGACGCGGACCGACGCCGACTACACCACTCGAGTCAACCACCTCCGCAGCGGTGGTGGTCTGAACGGCACGTCCGTTCTGAACGCGACCACCGTCATTGACGATTCGTCCGTGGACGCGCTCCTGGGCGGCCTCGGGTCCGACTGGTTCTTTGCCCATCTGGTTGGAGGCACGAAAGACACGCTGACCGATCGCCTGGCGGCGGAGTTCGTGGATGTGATTTGATTGGGCGATCTCGCAGACGTCATGTAGGAGGTCGCCCGTGCGTGTCCGCCGCGGCTTCATCGCGGCTACCGGCTGCATCCGCCTTGAGAATTGTGCCGCGATTTCGCACTATCAGGTAATGACACTGCTCAAGATTCAAGGTGGCCAGGTACACGACCCGGCCAACGGCATCGCCGGCGAAGTTCGCGACGTGTGGATTCAGGATGGCAAGGTGATCGCGCCGCCGAGCGATCCCGCTGTCCGGCCTAACAAAATGATTGATGCCGCCGGCCTCGTCGTGATGCCCGGTGGCGTGGACATGCACGCGCACATCGCTGGGCCGAAGGTGAATGTCGCGCGAAAGATGCGGCCGGAGGAGAAGCGGCGGGCCGTACTGCCGCGCACCGCGATCACTCGATCAGGGACGCTCGGCAGCGTCCCGAGCACTTTTGCAACCGGTTACAAGTACGCGGGGATGGGCTACACGACCGCTTTCGATGCCGCGATCCCGCCGCTCGGCGCGCGGCACGCGCACGAAGAATTGCACGACACGCCCATCATCGACAAGGGCTTCTTCGTCTTGATGGGCAACAACCATTACATCCTCAACCAGCTCAAATCGGGCGAGCGCGAGCGGCTGCGGAACTACGTCGCGTGGCTGCTCGGGGCCGCCAAGGGCTACGCCGTCAAGGTCGTGAATCCCGGCGGGGTCGAGGAATGGAAAGAGGGCGGCGGCAATGTCACCAGCCTCGATCAAGTGATCGACCACTTCGGCGTCACGCCGCGACAGATCATCGCGGAACTGGCCCAGGCCGCCATGGACCTCGGCCTGCCGCACCCGATCCACATCCACTCGAACAACCTCGGCCTGCCGGGTAACTGGACGACCACGCTCGAGACCATGAAGGCCCTCGAAGGCCGCCGCGGTCACCTGACGCACATCCAGTTTCATAGCTACGGCGGCGGGCCGGACGACGAAGGCTCGTTCTGCTCGCACGCCACGCAACTGGCCGATTACGTCAACTCCCACGCGAACATCACCGTCGATGTCGGCCAGGTTCTCTTCGGCGAAACCACCTCGATGACCGGCGACGGACCGCTCGGTTATTTCCTGCACAAGATCCACGGTCGCAAATGGTTCTCGGGCGACACGGAGATGGAGGCTGGCTGTGGAATCGTGCCGATCACGTACCGAGACAAGAGCTTCGTCCATGCGACGCAGTGGGCGATCGGCCTGGAGTGGTACCTGCTCGCGAACGATCCGTGGCGGATCGCCATGAGCACCGATCATCCCAACGGCGGCTCATTTCTCGCGTATCCGCAGATCATTCAGCTTCTCATGTCGCGCGACGCGCGGCGCGAGGCTTTGAAAAACGTCCACCCGCGCGTGCTGAAACGCAGCGTGCTCGCCGACCTCGACCGCGAGTACACACTGAACGAGATCGCCATCATCACCCGCGCCGCACCGGCCCGAATGCTCGGCCTGAAGAACAAAGGCCACCTTGGTCCCGGTGCCGACGCCGACGTGACGATCTACACCCCGAACGAGAATAAAGAGACCATGTTCAGCATGCCCCGCCTGGTCATTAAGGCCGGCCGCGTCATCGTCGAGCAAGGTGAAATTCGCGAAGACTCCGAAGGCCGCACGCTGCACGTTGCCCCCGACTTCGACCCCGGCGCGGTCCCAGACATAGAAGCCTGGTTCGAGAAGCACTACACGATCCAGTTCGCCAATTACCCGGTAGACGACAGCTACCTGCCACACGGCGAACGCGTGGCGTGCGGTGAATGAATGATTCCTGTGCCAGTCGTCGCCTGGGTCACTGAATCTCGGTTGGCGCGTTGAGTGCGTTGGCAATTTCTCCGCTGCGCTACGAATCTGCCAACGCACTCGGCCTTGAATGCCGATGCTGTGGCGCGAAGAAATCGAAACGGACGCGGGACATTCCCGCCGAAGCGGTAGACCGGGGAGCCGACAGTGTCAGTTGATCGCCGCCGCGACGCGGCGGCGGACCCGATTTTCCCCTCTTCGCCAGAGAGAGCTTACCAGTGTCAGTTGATCGCCGCCGCGACGCGGCGGCGGACGCAGGCCTGCCAACGTGTCTCTCACGTCCTGTTGGTGTCAGTTGATCGCCGCCGCGACGCGGCGGCGGACACCGAGAGCAGTGCTCAGTTGGACTCGGAGCTTAGTGTCAGTTGATCGCCGCCGCGACGCGGCGGCGGACGATCATCGCGATCATCGTGTCGGCCGTGGCTGGCTGGTATCAGTTGATCGCCGCCGCGACGCGGCGGCGGACGCGGTCGAATATTCGACCGTCACCTCCCAAAACGGTGTCAGTTGATCGCCGCCGCGACGCGGCGGCGGACGCAACGGTCCCGTCCGGGTTGATGCACTCGATATGTGTCAGTTGATCGCCGCCGCGACGCGGCGGCGGACGTTGGCCGCGCGAAGTGTGGGAAAAGGTTGTGGCGTGTCAGTTGATCGCCGCCGCGACGCGACGGCGGACACCAATCAAACAATCACCTTACAACACACAAGAAGTGTCAGTTGATCGCCGCCGCGACGCGGCGGCGGACATAGCTCGTGCACCGACGATCCAGCAGTCTTACGGGGTGTCAGTTGATCGCCGCCGCGATGCGGCGGCGGACGATGGCGGCCACGCAAACGCTGACCGTGGCAGCGGGTGTCAGTTGATCGCCGCCGCGACGCGGCGGCGGACCTGTGCAACATTCTCAGCACAGTTCCGCCCATCGGCGAGTGTCAGTTGATCGCCGCCGCGACGCGGCGGCGGACGACACCTACTCGCACTGTCACCACAATCACATCACCTGTGTCAGTTGATCGCCGCCGCGACGCGGCGGCGGACCGCAGCGGCATTCTCACGTCTGGTGTGGCACCACAGTGTCAGTTGATCGCCGCCGCGACGCGGCGGCGGACGTGAGGTCTGGGACACGATTGACCAGCGGCTGGAGTGTCAGTTGATCGCCGCCGCGACGCGGCGGCGGACTGCCTGGCCGCCGCGAACACGTAAGGGTTATCAAGTGTCAGTTGATCGCCGCCGCGACGCGGCGGCGGACAGGTGCCGAAAAAAGAGGCAGTGCGAAGGTTGCGAGTGTCAGTTGATCGCCGCCGCGACGCGGCGGCGGACAACACGGCTCAAGCGACCATTGACAAAATTAAACAGTGTCAGTTGATCGCCGCCGCGACGCGGCGGCGGACGTACGGTGATTTCCGATAACCGTAGTAGGCGATCTGTGTCAGTTGATCGCCGCCGCGACGCGGCGGCGGACTGTGTAGCCGCTGTAACCTACGGGAGCTTTAAGGTGTCAGTTGATCGCCGCCGCGACGCGGCGGCGGACAACCGTGCGAAGAATTTCGAACAGAAGTCAACGAAGAGTGTCAGTTGATCGCCGCCGCGACGCGGCGGCGGACCGGCGGTCGGCCACGTGAGCCGCTCGCCGTTGGAAGGTGTCAGTTGATCGCCGCCGCGACGCGGCGGCGGACCGCATGCGATCGAGATTGAAACGTGGACCAAATATCAGTGTCAGTTGATCGCCGCCGCGACGCGGCGGCGGACGACGGCTCAGTGAAGACATTCGCGAGAGTCAGGAAGTGTCAGTTGATCGCCGCCGCGACGCGGCGGCGGACCCAGGCGGCTCCGGCTGGAAAAACTCCGCAATCAGTGTCAGTTGATCGCCGCCGCGACGCGGCGGCGGACCACCCCACGCACACTAGAGAGGGAAGTGGTGTTCACGTGTCAGTTGATCGCCGCCGCGACGCGGCGGCGGACTAAGACGGGCTACTTTTACGTGCGCCGCCAAGAGGTGTCAGTTGATCGCCGCCGCGACGCGGCGGCGGACCACGCGCCCGCGCCGAGGCCCTGCGCGGCAAAGCGTGTCAGTTGATCGCCGCCGCGACGCGGCGGCGGACCACTAACCGGCCGGAGGATAAGAAGTGGGCGATGATGTGTCAGTTGATCGCCGCCGCTACGCGGCGGCGGACGTCGCCCACCGGCGACGACCTGCTCTATCAGATGTGTCAGTTGATCGCCGCCGCGACGCGGCGGCGGACCTAGGAGTCTGTCCGAGAATTCAAAAACAGCACCATATGTGGGACACGAAGGAGGTGGCTACCCCAACATATAGCCGAAAACCGGAATTCTCGGACAGACTCCTAGGGGGGGGTGATATGTTCTGCTGTGTGGGTGTGTGTCAGTTGATCGCCGCCGCGACGCGGCGGCGGACACTATGACCGGATTTGTGCTGAGGGTGCGATCCTAGTGTCAGTTGATCGCCGCCGCGACGCGGCGGCGGACCCGTGCGAGTCGCGCTCGTGTTTGGCACCATGCGCGTGTCAGTTGATCGCCGCCGCGACGCGGCGGCGGACGGGAGAAACGCGAGACTGAAGCGGCGGCGGCGCGTGGTGTCAGTTGATCGCCGCCGCGACGCGGCGGCGGACCTGGTTCGTCTACTGCGATCCGCCGTACCTGCTCGGTGTCAGTTGATCGCCGCCGCGACGCGGCGGCGGACGCTCGCCGCATCGTGCAAGCGACGCGCGGCTGGGAGTGTCAGTTGATCGCCGCCGCGACGCGGCGGCGGACGCTGCGAGCGTGTATTACCTCGCCATCACCAGACAGTGTCAGTTGATCGCCGCCGCGACGCGGCGGCGGACATCGGTCACCGATCACCGATCACCGATGCAACCGGGGTGTCAGTTGATCGCCGCCGCGACGCGGCGGCGGACGTCGGCACCCAGGGCGCTGCGCTCACTGCACAGCTTAGTGTCAGTTGATCGCCGCCGCGACGCGGCGGCGGACGTCCTTGATGCCCTGCAGCTCGCTGAGTTGCCTGTAGTGTCAGTTGATCGCCGCCGCGACGCGGCGGCGGACGATTGGAGGCGCACGGTCTTATAGCCTCGAACTAACGTGTCAGTTGATCGCCGCCGCGACGCGGCGGCGGACGTTCGCGACCGCCGCAAAAGCCCCGGAAGTAAAAGGTGTCAGTTGATCGCCGCCGCGACGCGGCGGCGGACGCGGGCCGTCTCGGTCGCGCGCGTAGCCATGCGCGAGTGTCAGTTGATCGCCGCCGCGACGCGGCGGCGGACGTGGCATGGTACAGCACGACAGGGGGAGCAAGACAGGTGTCAGTTGATCGCCGCCGCGACGCGGCGGCGGACAGTAATATCTTCCGTTCTCGTCCAACAGCCTGGGGTGTCAGTTGATCGCCGCCGCGACGCGGCGGCGGACGCGAAAACTACTTCGAGTTCGCCGCCGACGAACAGTGTCAGTTGATCGCCGCCGCGACGCGGCGGCGGACGCGGAAACTAGATTCTGTCCCGAAACTTAAGCTAAGTGTCAGTTGATCGCCGCCGCGACGCGGCGGCGGACGGTGGTGACTTCGCGTGTTACCGTCCTTGGCAGGTGTCAGTTGATCGCCGCCGCGACGCGGCGGCGGACGCGGCCGATCTTCCGCGACTACGAAACGCTGCTCTCGTGTCAGTTGATCGCCGCCGCGACGCGGCGGCGGACACCTATACCGGCAGCTTCAAGAGCTTGGTGAAATGTGTCAGTTGATCGCCGCCGCGACGCGGCGGCGGACGTACGGTGATTTCCGATAACCGTAGTAGGCGATCTGTGTCAGTTGATCGCCGCCGCGACGCGGCGGCGGACTGTGTAGCCGCTGTAACCTACGGGAGCTTTAAGGTGTCAGTTGATCGCCGCCGCGACGCGGCGGCGGACAACCGTGCGAAGAATTTCGAACAGAAGTCAACGAAGAGTGTCAGTTGATCGCCGCCGCGACGCGGCGGCGGACCGGCGGTCGGCCACGTGAGCCGCTCGCCGTTGGAAGGTGTCAGTTGATCGCCGCCGCGACGCGGCGGCGGACCGCATGCGATCGAGATTGAAACGTGGACCAAATATCAGTGTCAGTTGATCGCCGCCGCGACGCGGCGGCGGACGAATGGCAACACGTCATCCTGCCGAAGGGCTGTCTGTGTCAGTTGATCGCCGCCGCGACGCGGCGGCGGACTTCGACACACTGCGCGTCCCGTCCTCCGTGCCAATGTGTCAGTTGATCGCCGCCGCGACGCGGCGGCGGACGGTTCGCCCGCGGCTCGCTGATCGCCGTCTGTTCCGGGTGTCAGTTGATCGCCGCCGCGGCGCGGCGGCGGACGAGGTATGGCAACCGCCGCGTACTTCTCGACCTTGCCGTGTCAGTTGATCGCCGCCGCGACGCGGCGGCGGACCAATGGACCATTGTACCTTCGCTCACTGTTATAAAGTGTCAGTTGATCGCCGCCGCGACGCGGCGGCGGACGGCCGCTGATTCGATCACCACGACTTTTCCGTCCAGTGTCAGTTGATCGCCGCCGCGACGCGGCGGCGGACGGTCGGTATTTGCGTCGTCGACGGGGCCGCCCGCGGGTGTCAGTTGATCGCCGCCGCGACGCGGCGGCGGACAGCTATCCTTCTCAGGAATCGGCCCGCCGGGGAACGTGTCAGTTGATCGCCGCCGCGACGCGGCGGCGGACAACAAGTGCAACAGTCGAGATCAACGTTCCGGACGGGTGTCAGTTGATCGCCGCCGCGACGCGGCGGCGGACGATGAGTTTTACTTCAAGGATGACCAACACAGAATGTGTCAGTTGATCGCCGCCGCGACGCGGCGGCGGACGTCACGACTCGATCGTCGAGGCGCTGCGCAAGATGTGTCAGTTGATCGCCGCCGCGACGCGGCGGCGGACGAAGCCGCCAACATGCACAAGCACATCCGCGAGAAGTGTCAGTTGATCGCCGCCGCGACGCGGCGGCGGACCTTGAACGTCGATCCGCTCGGCTGTACGACATAGGTGTCAGTTGATCGCCGCCGCGACGCGGCGGCGGACGGGCAACGACTACACCGGCAAGGTCCGCCTGCCGGTGTCAGTTGATCGCCGCCGCGACGCGGCGGCGGACGGGAGAAAAGGCCGCGGCCGAAGCGATGGTCGAGGTGTCAGTTGATCGCCGCCGCGACGCGGCGGCGGACGCTGTCGGACAGTGGCGGTGATGGTTCAGGAGTTCGTGTCAGTTGATCGCCGCCGCGACGCGGCGGCGGACCGGGCCGTGGTCCACGCCTTGGCGAATTTGTTTCGGTGTCAGTTGATCGCCGCCGCGACGCGGCGGCGGACAAGGGCAATCGGGCGCGGCGCATGGCGCTGGCGGAGTGTCAGTTGATCGCCGCCGCGACGCGGCGGCGGACCGACATCGCACGCTGATGCTGGCGTGCAAGGAAAGTGTCAGTTGATCGCCGCCGCGACGCGGCGGCGGACGCAACCGAAAGTTGCACCCCCCGTGCAACCGACGTGGTGTCAGTTGATCGCCGCCGCGACGCGGCGGCGGACCTCCGAGTCAGTACCAGCATACGAAACCTCCTTGTTGTGTCAGTTGATCGCCGCCGCGACGCGGCGGCGGACCCACGACTGCATCAAGCACACGCAGGGTGCCTTGTGTCAGTTGATCGCCGCCGCGACGCGGCGGCGGACCACGAGCCTGCGAAACCTTGCGGTCCAAGTGATGTGTCAGTTGATCGCCGCCGCGACGCGGCGGCGGACTGTCCGCGCGATTGCACGCGACGCTCTACGGGCAGTGTCAGTTGATCGCCGCCGCGACGCGGCGGCGGACGGATAGCTGCCGGCGGGGGCTCCGTGGCGGCTCAAGTGTCAGTTGATCGCCGCCGCGACGCGGCGGCGGACCGTTACCTGGTCGACGCGTTCGAAACGGCAATGTTGTGTCAGTTGATCGCCGCCGCGACGCGGCGGCGGACTCCACCACAGTTGTTCTCGGAGGTCGTTTCACAAGTGTCAGTTGATCGCCGCCGCGACGCGGCGGCGGACGGCCACGCGATCGAAAGGGACGCAGTCGACCAATTGTGTCAGTTGATCGCCGCCGCGACGCGGCGGCGGACCAGTGATGTTCTAGCGCCGAGCGCAGCGCTGGGATGTGTCAGTTGATCGCCGCCGCGACGCGGCGGCGGACGCGGTGCCAGGTGTTGAGAGCTAGAGCCGTGGAGTGTCAGTTGATCGCCGCCGCGACGCGGCGGCGGACGACGTTACCTCGTCGTTGTTCACGCCGAATGCTTGGTGTCAGTTGATCGCCGCCGCGACGCGGCGGCGGACTAGCGATGCTCAAACAGGTCGGCGATCTTCTGTTGGTGTGTCAGTTGATCGCCGCCGCGACGCGGCGGCGGACGTTCAGTCTCATTGTTCTGGGCTAGTATGTCCCGTGTCAGTTGATCGCCGCCGCGACGCGGCGGCGGACTTCACACAACACCAACTCCAGACACGAAAACAAAGTGTCAGTTGATCGCCGCCGCGACGCGGCGGCGGACGGGAATATCGGACGACCATCGGGCCTAATCATCGTGTCAGTTGATCGCCGCCGCGACGCGGCGGCGGACCTGATACAGGACAGTAACACCGAATTGATTAACCGTGTCAGTTGATCGCCGCCGCGACGCGGCGGCGGACGTTGACGGCGAGAAGGTACTAGCCAGAGCTACGATGTGTCAGTTGATCGCCGCCGCGACGCGGCGGCGGACGGTATGATAACTTGTGTAGGTACGCGCTGGATAGAGTGTCAGTTGATCGCCGCCGCGACGCGGCGGCGGACGGTAAATTCCGGATGGCTAAAGTTCAACCGACAGTGTCAGTTGATCGCCGCCGCGACGCGGCGGCGGACAAATTCTCATGGCAATCGGCCGTCATGGCAGTCTAGTGTCAGTTGATCGCCGCCGCGACGCGGCGGCGGACCCCGCAATCGTCGCTGGCTCTGAATGAGTAGGCAGTGTCAGTTGATCGCCGCCGCGACGCGGCGGCGGACTCTGAGACCATTTGAAAGTGAGGGCCAAGATTGGTGTCAGTTGATCGCCGCCGCGACGCGGCGGCGGACACCCTAACCTGGGCTGGCCCGCACGGAACACAGAGTGTCAGTTGATCGCCGCCGCGACGCGGCGGCGGACGGCAAGCACAGTGGGAGGCTTGGTGCACTGTGTTGCGTGTCAGTTGATCGCCGCCGCGACGCGGCGGCGGACTTTTCATTTTTTCACGGGTGGGCCAAGCCCCAGGGTGTCAGTTGATCGCCGCCGCGACGCGGCGGCGGACGGTCCACACCCACCAGATGGTCACGCACAGCGGGTGTCAGTTGATCGCCGCCGCGACGCGGCGGCGGACGGTTTTCGTTCGTGCCGCTGGATAAAACCTGGATCGGTGTCAGTTGATCGCCGCCGCGACGCGGCGGCGGACAGTGCTGCTCGCCATCGCACGCAAGCTGGCGGAGGTGTCAGTTGATCGCCGCCGCGACGCGGCGGCGGACTGCTATGCCGATGAGCGAGCCACGTTCGATGGCAGTGTCAGTTGATCGCCGCCGCGACGCGGCGGCGGACGTCGAGAGCGCCGCCGTACGCGCGCAGGAACGCGCCGAAGTGTCAGTTGATCGCCGCCGCGACGCGGCGGCGGACCCGGCCGCTCATGCGGTCAGCAAAACGATTGCTGAGTGTCAGTTGATCGCCGCCGCGACGCGGCGGCGGACGACGCGGTGAGCAGGCCGTTTGATAGAGATGCGGAGGTGTCAGTTGATCGCCGCCGCGACGCGGCGGCGGACCCGCAAGGTCCCGACCAACCCACAAACGATCTTCGTGTCAGTTGATCGCCGCCGCGACGCGGCGGCGGACGACCGGGCCCGCTACCGCAACGATGTCGGGTTCAACGTGTCAGTTGATCGCCGCCGCGACGCGGCGGCGGACCCGCCTCACGAAGCGAGTGGCTGCCGCACTCGGTGTGTCAGTTGATCGCCGCCGCGACGCGGCGGCGGACCACACGATATGCTACTGCACCAAGTACGCCACCAAAGTGTCAGTTGATCGCCGCCGCGACGCGGCGGCGGACCGCCACTGTCACCTGGAGTGACTTTCGTCAAGGAGTGTCAGTTGATCGCCGCCGCGACGCGGCGGCGGACGTGCGTATGCAGCGAGTGCTATTCAGGCTCGAATCAGTGTCAGTTGATCGCCGCCGCGACGCGGCGGCGGACAGGGTGCTCATAGAGCGTTGTCCTCCGGATCGCTCGTGTCAGTTGATCGCCGCCGCGACGCGGCGGCGGACACCAGATGGCTCTCCACTCACAAGAATGTCCACAGTGTCAGTTGATCGCCGCCGCGACGCGGCGGCGGACCGAATCAATCGAAATGGCTGGACGCCTGATTCCGGTGTCAGTTGATCGCCGCCGCGACGCGGCGGCGGACTGATGGCCGCTGGCATCTGAGGGCACGTTTGGGCGTGTCAGTTGATCGCCGCCGCGACGCGGCGGCGGACGCCGGATGGCCGCGACTTCGCATCGCTCATGATTGTGTCAGTTGATCGCCGCCGCGACGCGGCGGCGGACGCCCAGGTGATCACCGGCTTCAAGATGATCACCGACAGTGTCAGTTGATCGCCGCCGCGACGCGGCGGCGGACATAGTCCGAATCCCATAGACCATTCGCCGCATGGGTGTCAGTTGATCGCCGCCGCGACGCGGCGGCGGACGACGAGGAGAGCGGACACTTGGGGCGGCACACCGGTGTCAGTTGATCGCCGCCGCGACGCGGCGGCGGACGCCGACGTGAAACTTTACAAAGAGAGTGGCCAGATGTGTCAGTTGATCGCCGCCGCGACGCGGCGGCGGACTCCGCCACCAACTCGACCTCGATCTCACCGACGAAGTGTCAGTTGATCGCCGCCGCGACGCGGCGGCGGACTTTGAGAACTCTTCTCGCGAGAATGGGGTCAGTCGTGTCAGTTGATCGCCGCCGCGACGCGGCGGCGGACGTAGCGTGCAAATATCGCACGTCAATGGCAACGGGGTGTCAGTTGATCGCCGCCGCGACGCGGCGGCGGACACGGAGGGCACGGAGTAATGAGATTCGATTTAAAGTGTCAGTTGATCGCCGCCGCGACGCGGCGGCGGACGTCTCATGGGGCCTGGTTCAGACCCCACCAGCATGTGTCAGTTGATCGCCGCCGCGACGCGGCGGCGGACCGCAGAGTACCTGGTGCCTGTCGTGGATCCGGTCGCGTGTCAGTTGATCGCCGCCGCGACGCGGCGGCGGACGAAAACGTTTGAAAGCGAGAAAAACCATGAACGACGTGTCAGTTGATCGCCGCCGCGACGCGGCGGCGGACTCCACGATCCTGACGAAGTCGGCATATGGTATTTGTGTCAGTTGATCGCCGCCGCGACGCGGCGGCGGACATGCCGCTCAGCTTGGCCGCGTGGTGTAGCTTCAGTGTCAGTTGATCGCCGCCGCGACGCGGCGGCGGACTGTTGGGGTGGCAACTCGTTGCCGAGCAGAGAGTTGCTGGCGGTGTTGCGAGCGTGTGTCGCAACGCCAGTCCGAGCGGTCGAAAGGTGAGATTCGTTCGGGCATAACCATCGATGACGTTAGAGCTTGGTCGGCTGCGAGCGTCCCCAGGGGGTGGTCGCGCCACCGCGATGCTCGCGGCGTTCCCGCCGCGCCGCGGTTCGTCCCCGTCGCATCGCGGCATTGAGTTGCCAAAGATCTCACTCACGCCGTTCGTCCCAAATGGACGCGGCTACGATCAACCCCACGGTGCTTGAGCCGAGTGAAGGCGACGACACATTCCGTGGTTGAAGTCCTCCTGTCGAGGACGGCGGTTACACTTTACCGGCCTCCTTCGAGCCGGGCAACTGTATCACTCCGCTGCACTCCGGAAATCTTTCGGCAACCCAGCCGCGCGTCGCAAAATTTGGATCACGCGCCAACGAGTTAATGCCTCGTAGGCCGCGTATACCTTCCAGGTTTGCGCCGACAGTTGCGCGGTCGAGACATCCCGCCAAAGATTGACGACTTCTTTCGAACGGCCTATTTTTGGTTTCTTCTTGGCGAGCTTCTCGGCGTTTGGGTCGTCAATCACTTCCACAGAACCAGCCTTGCCGTAACCGTCTTTGACGCGGCCCAGTTGCCAGTGCTCCAAGGCCGCGCAGCCCTTCGTTCGATCGGGCTGAGGCACACGAAAGCCGTCCTTGGCGACGGTGGGTACATACCACCACGCACCAGGCCAGTCGGGATCGAGCAACGCCTTGAGTCCGATGTTTGCCGCCGCGTTTAGGTCTGCTTGTACTCCAGTCCAGCCGGTTCGCTTCTGATCACCAGGCCTAAGCACGTCTTCTGCGGGGACAAAGATTTCGCCGCCGCGTCGCGGCATGCGGAGCACGATCTTTTCGTGGCCTTTGCGCGGCGAAAGCGAGTCTTGGCTAGTCTGCTGAAAGTGCTTCGCTCGGAGGTCCAACAAGTAGCGTTGCAGCGCGTCGGGTCGAGTTGCATCGGCAGCACGGCCTAGCTCGCGCCCGAACCGCTTGGTGAACTCAGCCACGGTGACGTCGACGCACCGTACGCCCGGCGCGCCGGTGCGGAAATCCTGTCGGGAGGTGTATCCGGGCGAGACTTCGCGCAAGTGCAAGCCGTGAAGCTGGCACGCTTCAGCCAAGAATTTCTTCACGCGGCTGGACGACCACGACATGAGCTGTCGATTCTCTCGGCGGGTTTGCAGTTCATCCGGTCGATATCGCGTGAGGTTCTCGATCACCACGGCATGACATGGTGCGAAGCGGCGTCGCTGCGATTCATCGCCAGGCGTCTGATCCAGCCGCTCGCGAGGCCGCTTCAGTTGCCGACCCGTTTGGGCGCGAGGCCGCTCGATTCCGATGCCCAGCGCCGCTTCGGCAATACGACTGGCAAGCTGCTTGACACGGTTCTCGCGCATGGCATCCAATTGGTCGAGCAGTCGCTGGCCGAAGCCGAGTCCCGCGGTCTCCTTTTCGAGCTTGCCGTCCTCGGTCAGCGTCAGCCGCGTGAAGAACGCTTTCTGAAGTTGAGAGAACTCCTTGAATGTGGCGATCCGCTTCAAGGAGAGACCACCTACGTGGCGAATCGTCTTGTCCGACTTCTTGCCCCGCGGAGCGATCCACTCGCGAAGCCGTTTGAGTCGCTGCTTCCAACCAGGATCAGCTTTTCGCCATTGGGTCGCCCACTCGACGTGCATCTTCATCCGGTCACGACAGGCCAATTCTTCGGCCACACGCGCGAGTCCTTCGCGCACCTTCTTCTGGATTGCCTTGCGTTGGGAACCCGTCATGTCGTCGGCGACTTTTGGCAGAGCAGCACCTTGCAACAGTGGCCCAATGTGTTTGGACCAAGCCAGTGCAGAGAACTTGTCTTGCCAACGAGATGAAGTCGCCAATGTGTGCCATCGCACGAGCACATCTTGCAGGTGTTCGACGAGCTTTGGACCTTTGAGTTTTTCCGTCGCGTTCTTGCCCATGCCCTGCCGTTCCTTGGCGATGAGTCCCTCCGCGATCCGGGCGTAATCTCCGTGCCGCCGCAGCGCGAGCCGTGAAATCCGCACAGCGTTGGACATTATCTCGTCTACACGCCAGCCGGAACCATGTCTCTGGTCCGCGTCGGAGCGTTCGTAGCCAAGTTCCTTCTCCAGCTTTTCGACGAATCGCCGCTCGTCATCATTCGCCCAACGAGCCGGTTGATCCTCACCTTGCAGTTTGATCAGGAACTGCCGATCCAGCCGTGCCCACGGGGCCGGATGCTTCGAATCATTCGGAAGTTTGTCCGGACCAATCCGACGAAAAAGGGTGTAGCCGTGATCGGCACGCGGCACGAACACGAACAGGTCGCTAGCGCCCGGACTCGCGATTCCCGCCGCTTTGCACGCCTTTCGCAGAGCGTCCGCCGTGACAGTCTCCCACACCGCACATGCCGCCGCGTAACGATGGCCCAAGTCCACGGAGAGGATTCGCAAACCGGGAAGTCGCCCCAGCATGAGCCGGCCACGCCCTTGACGCTGTTTGTTCTCGTCCGCGTGGGGCCAGAAGGTCGGATCGAGACGAAGACCGAGGTCAGGGTTCTCCTCCGCAAACTCGCACCAAGGCCCGCGCGGCGTTAGCCTCGCCGAAAACGTGACGAACCAATGTAGCCTTCCGAGCATCCGTTCAGCACGCCTGTCGCGCTCGGCGCGCGACAGGTTTTTGGCCTTCAATTTGTCGCGCACGTCCGCGATGGCGTCCAGTTCGGCTCGCGGTGCCTGCAAGCGACCGTTCCATTCCTTCAGTCCAAACAGGCCATCGATTTCGATTGGCTGGTCGGCTTTCACGTTCGCCACGGCACGGCCAAGGCGGTCGCCGCGCGAGACCTCAACGGGATTATTCGAAATGGTCTTCGATTGTGTCGTCTGATCGTTTGAGCTACCGGCGGCCTGTGTTCCTGCTCGCAAATCCAAATCATGTTTCAGCCGCTTTGAGGCCCAAGTCAGGTTCTTATCCTCGACTGTGCTGCCGTCCCACAGTTTGATTCGGAGTCCGTTGGGCGATTGCAGCCAGGTCAGGTAATTTCGGGCCTCGGCGTGCTTGCGTTGTGCATCCTCCAGGTCCGCTTGGGCAACCTGCCGTTTCTCATCACTGTTGGCTTTGTCGGTTTTCTGCGTCGCCTTTTGGCTGAGCTGTACAGCGCGACTCACCGCTTTCTGGGCCGCTTCGATTTCGGAGGCAGCTCGATGCACGGCGAACGAAATGCTCCAGCGCGATTCCCCGAAGTCGCAGAACACGGGATGCCGCAGCTCATCCGGATGGCGGTAAGCCGGCACCTTATACTCGCGCATCTTCGCCGCCGCGTTCGTGGCCGCGACGTAGTCGAGCAGCGGCTCTGCCGACGGCTCGGCGTTGTCATCGTGCCAGACGCATCGGGCGTCCGATTCCTCGTTCTCTGCGGCGAGCGCTTCAAAAAGTTGGATGTCGCCGAACTTTTCGATTTCGTCACTGGCTTGCAGTTCGCGGGCGGCGGTAATCCGATCTTCTTCGGTCCGACAGTTCTTCCGTGACCACGCTACAACGAGCTCTTTCCAGCCTTCCACCGCGCCCGGACGAATCCTGTATCCCTCGACAGCACCGGTCTGCCCGCCGCGCCGCTCGCAAAAGTCGTCGAGCCATGCCTTGGCTTTCGCAGGAACGCGATTCATTCGTCGGAGACTCTTTACGAAGCCGCGTCGAGTCACCTCTGCCCGCTTGACCCAAGAATGGGCCATGCAGACTCGCCGCGCAGCATGGTCAAGGATGACCGAGAACTCCCAATGCCGCGCGGCACCGGTCTCGTCGGTCGGCGCGTACGTGAAACCGCATGCTTTTTCGACCTCGTGAAGCATGGCCGTGGCCCAAGGCCGTGGGCCTTTGTTGCCGGACTTGCCGTGTTTCTCGGCTGCTTGCTCGTCCGACCATTCGGCTAGTTGAACAAAGTCTTCTTGCGGAACGCGATCCTTGCGCAACGCCTCGGCAATCCGCTGATACGCGGTTTGCACTTTGTTCGACGGACCCGGAGTCGCGGCAAGCCGGTCAGGCAACTCGTCCTGGCCGAGCGCCGCGGCAAGCGATTTCGCAATCGCTGATGCACTAGCCGCGCCTTTCTTCGCCACGGAACGGCTCCACTTCGCGAACGCTTCGTATCCGGCGGCGATGGCCGTGAAGTCCGAGCCCGTTCCCGAACCAAATCGATTACTCAGCCATCCCCCAGCTTTGATGACCAAGTCTTTCGCCTTCTCCTGGGCCGCCGCTTCGTCGCTTCGCTCCGAGTCCTCACCGCGCGGCATCTCGAAGTACGCAGCTTGACTGCCGAAGAATCGCTCGAATAAGTCCCACACTTCGTCGCGAGTAAGCGATTTGCCTAGGTGTTTGACCGCTGCATCAAACGCAGCGCTGCGATTGATCCAGACGGCGGGGTCGCTGATGTGTTCACCTTCGCGAATCTTCGCTTCGAGCGTCTCGCGGCACTGCTCGACCCATTCTTCATTGTCATCGCGGCCTAAGCCACGAGATTTCAGGATACGCCGCAGTGCCTCTACAGGCTGCTGGTGACCGGTTGTATCTCGCTCGACTAGAAATCGCTCCGGTGCGCCAAGCTTTGACTCGACCGACAACCATGCCAAAGCCAGCACAATTCGCCTGTCTCGGATGCGTGCTTGCCGCTGTTCTTCCAGCGAGTGTACCGCTTCTTCGCGCGTTGGCTTGTCTCCTGACTTCTCTTTCGCTGCCTTTTTCAGTCGGTCCCACTCCTGCTTGATGTCTTCGTCGGTTGCCGATGGCTCATGCGCAAGTCCGTGATCCAGCCCACCGCGTAGCGTCAGGAGCCAATCGCCGAAAACGCGGGCACTCTGGTTGACGGCCAGATGAGTTCGCCAAAGCCAATCTCGCCAAAAATGGTCGTCTTTGGACATACCTCGCAACCGAAGCGTGTAGGCCCGCTGCGTAGTCGGAAGTTCAGGCATCGCTTGTTCTCCTTCACGATCAACAGGTGGGTTTGCCGAGTCTCGACCGCTGCTGTAAAATGCCGCACGGGTTCACGAACGAAAACGATCGAGGACGAACCCGTGCGGCACCGGCTACTGCCGCAGCCCAGCAGATCCTCTTATCATCGCCCAGAACTGCCGACGACTAAGAGAGAACCAGAGCCACGGTATCGCCGAGTCCAATTGAGACATCGGACCCTCCGTGATCACTCAGCCCAGTCAGTGTGGATTGGTTTGGCGACTGACCACATCGACTTGGCGAACCTGCGGAGGTTACGACCGCCCCCGGCACATCCTCCGCGATGTGGCCGGGGGTTCTTAATGTTGAAGGGTATTGTAGCGTGGTCGGACCGTCCGTCAACCCGGCACGAAACAATAGTGGTATTGTTTCGTGCAACCCCGCTGCTAGAATCACTAACGCCATCTATGGGATGGCGGTTTACTGCGAGACGTGTTTTCCCCTTCAGTGGGCTTGGATCGCAGTGCTTGTCAAACAAGCAAACACTTTCGTGCCACTAGGGAAATCCGCGCTTTTTGCAGCACGGTCGCCGAGATTTCGTTGAACGTATCGACGGGCGCGTATTGTTCAAATCACCACCATCCCCTCCAGCGGCTCGGTCAGTGGCTGGCCCAGGACGGTGGCGGCGGAGCGGGCGGCGGGTTCGTTTTCACCGAGGTCGATGATGACGATTTGATCTTGGGCTTGGTTCATCTGTTCTTCAAGTTCGGTTTGCAGGCGGACTCGGTCGATCGGCTTCAAGACGCAGAAGAAGACGGAGTATTGCCACGGTTCGCCGTAGCCCGTGCAGACGCGATGCACGTGGCGGAGCCGTTTCGGGTCGCGGATATCGTAGCAGACGAGGTAGCAGTGTCGCATGGTGACCTTTGGAGTGCGGCGATTCATCGCCGCTTTCGGATCGCGGCGGAGCCGCTTTCTTTCGGTTCGGGTTCGGAGCTTTAGAACAGGTACATCTCGGTCAAGGTGGATTCTCCGGAAAAGGAAAAGAGAAAGCGGCGATGAATCGCCGCACTCCAAGGTCAGCGTGTCGTTAAAAACGCCAGGGTCGGGATTTCGTCGTTTAGCCACGCGGCGATCATGCGGGCGTGGAGGATCAGCATGCGGCGGTAGCTGAGGCGGTAGCCGAAAGCGGGGTGCGTGATTTCTTCGTCCATGCGGCGGCCGTAGGCGGTGAAGAAGGCTTTGCGGCCGGCGTCACTGAACAGGCATCCGGCGGCGGTCTGGTGAAAGTGGCCGGCCTTGAGTTCGCCTTTGTTGAAGGCGGTGATGGTGAGCGAGTCGGCGATGAGCGGGCGGAACGGCTCCATCAGGTCGAGCGCAAGCGCGGGACGGCCGGGCCGCGAGACGTGTAACGCGCCGATCGAAGGCTCCAGCCGAGCGGTCCGCAGCGCCGCGGTGCACTCGTGGGTCAGCATGGAGTAGGCGAACGACAGGCAGGCGTTGACCGGATCGGGCGCGGGGCGTCGCTGCCGGCCGTTTGTTTGGAAGAGTGTGCGCGGGGAGTATTGCGGAAAAGAGGGGACAGGTCCAATTTGTGCGTAGCACCCTTCGGGCCGTTCCGGAAAATTGGACCTGTCCCCTTTTTCCTCGGGCAGCATACCGGGGAAGTGCTCGAAATAGATCGCGGCGGCTTGGCCTTCGTGGCCGCGCAGGCTGTCGAGCGACAGGGCATCGACGGCCGACTTGGCTTCGGTGGCGAGGGCGTCGGCGACGAGCGGCGGCAGAGACTCGTGATTGCGGACGAGCAGCGTCCGTTGATTGCGAATCTTTGCGGCGATCAGGGCTCGGGCGAGCGTTAGGCAGTGCTGCGGTTGATCGAACTTGCGGACTTGCCGGCGTCGCGTGTCGGCGCTGACGGAGTCGAGCGGATCGACCATCGCGATGAGGCGACCGGCGGCGGAGAGCAGCGCGACCGGGATGCCTCGGTCGGCCAGCGTTTGCAGGGCCTGTGTGGAAGCCTGGACCGAGCCAAGTAGCGACAACGACTCGACGTTCGCCAGCGGCACGTTTTGCACTTTCGAGCCCTCGTCGTCGGTAATGCGGAGCATCGAGCCGCGCACGCCGACGTGTGTACCATTGCGTTGCGCGACCAGGTGTATTCCGTCATCGCGTGGCGGCCACAGTTTCCGCGGGAAACTTTCACCGTCCGTGCGCTGGTGCTGGATTTCGTCGGGCAGGCAGATCGGTTGCAGCGAGCAGCGCGGGCATTTCGGATCGTTGACCAGCGGCAGCGGTCGCGGGCCGGCGGCACAGGCTTTCGCCGCCGCGAGTGTCTCGATCGCTTCGCGGCGCAGATCGTCGTTGACGGGGACGATAAGCCGACGCTTTTCCGCCGCGTAGTACAGCTCGGCGCGCGGAACGGTGAAGCCCGCCTCTTCCAACAAGAGAACTTGCAGCCCGACCTGGACGCGGTCGGTAGGCCACGGCTCGACGAGTGATTGGCCACCATTGTCGCCGTCGTCATTATCATCGGCGGGTACAGCGCGGCAGCTTTCGTCTCGCGGAGCGAGACGGCTACTTGGGGGGCGGTGGTGTGGACGCCCTTTGCGATATTCCACCGGCACGGCGACGCGGCCATCGATTTCGGTAATGTCCAGCGTCGCGGTCAGGCCGAGTCGCTGGCTGGTCAGCGTCAGGCTGCGGACCGGTTCGGCATCGCCCGATTCCACCCCGTCACCGTCGGCCGACGTTTGCGTGTGGCTCGGCGCATCGACGCGGCGATGCGTACGGCAGCCTTGCTCAGTGTCGCTGCTCGGGACGTGAATGCCCTCGACTTCCATGAAGTAGAACAGTCGCGGGCAGTACGCGAATTCGGCGACATTGCGGGCCGGCCAATTGGGGACGTCCACGGCGAACCTCGTTCAAGGCCATGAGTCCACCTCCTGGGAAATGTATCCTGCTGCTGCCTGACGAAAGACCGACAGCAGCATAACCCGCAAGAACCTGCTCGGCCACAATATTCTCTGTGGCGAACGCGCATCGTTCTTCATCACTCCCGCCGCATGCTCGGCCTGAAGAACAAAGGCCGCCTGGGACCCGGTGCAGACGGCGACGTGACGATCTACACGCCGAACGAGAACAAAGAAATCATGTTCAGCATGCCCCGCATGGTTATCAACGCCGGCCGCGTCATCGTCGAGCAGGGCGAGATCCGCCACGAACTCGAAGGCCGCACGCTTCACGTGTCCCCCGACTTCGACCCCGGTGCGGTCCCAGACATAGAAGCGTGGTTCGAGGAGCACTACACGATTCAGTTTGCGAACTACCCCGTGGACGACAGCTACCTGCCGCACGGGGAAACTGTGGCGTGCTCAGAGAGCACATCGTAGGTCATGGCAGCTTTCGCCCCGGCTTCACCAACGCAACCGAATCACCCACTTGAATTTTTCCGCCGATCAACACTCGCGCGTTGATGCCACGACAGCCTTGCAATTCGGCTTGGAGGCCTTGGCGGATTTCATCCATACGATGGCATGGAGCGCACGGGCCAGTCACTTCCAGCACGGTGGTTTCGCCAATCTGGAGCTGACTGCTGGGCGCAAGGGAACGAAGGTCAATGCCGTGGGTGGTGAGGTTTTCTTTAATCTCGCCGGCGGCAAGGCCGAACTCATCCAGCGTCTCTCGCTCGACGAGAAGGACGGCTCGTTCGTTGCCCGGCCGCGAGTGGCGGCAGCCCAGGAGTCCCGCGCCGGGGACGGCGACCACGTGATCCAATTGCTGCATCGGCTGGCGTGTGCGGATGTTGATTTGGAGGGACTCCAGGCGGCCTGTCTTTTCAGTCATCGTTGTTCTCAGTTGGGTCAGGAAACAATCCAATATTCAAGTACCACTGTCCGTCCGGTCCCTTCACGGCCAGGTTTTGCACGTCGAATTCTGCGATCGGGTCGTCGGAGGCTTGGCTGCCACGCGGGGTGACTCGCAGTTTGTAGCGGACTGCGGCCATGACTCTTTCTGCGTTGTAGCGGCACTTGAATCCGTCGATACCAAACTCAAGCGGCACCATCCAGACCGGCGAACGGACCAGCCGGGCTAGTTGCGAGTGCCAGTATGCACGAAAACCCGAGAACTCGGCGAAGGCGTCAGACTCTCGCCCCTCCGCGGTGAGCAGGCTGTACATGCGGGCATAATTCGGCAGACGGTGGTTGAGCGATCCGAAAAACTCGCGAACCGCCTGCTCCGGCGTAACGCGAACTGGGATCTCGAGTGTGATGACTAAGTGGTACGACCCGTAAGCTAGTGCGATTAGAAGCGTCAGTACCGAAATATAGGCTCCGCCCAACCAGATTAAGATTGCCGCAACCACGCCGCCCGCGGACCAGATCGCCGGTTCTTTCCATTCGGACCAGCGAGTCCAGACCTTCTCAACGATGGGAGTCTCGGCGGGATAATCCGTGGCAATGGAAGCTTCTTCACCTTCAACGGGCTTTGGTTCAAATGTGGAAGGGGCTGTTTGATCGACTGACCAGTCGCCATTGGGATTCGCGGTCGGCCCTGGCGAAGCTGGTGTCGCTGGTTCGGCCAGCCCGTATCCGCCGTCGTTCGGGCGCGGTCCGGCGGCAGCCGCGGGAGTTGGTTCGGCGACCGAACCTTGAGCGTCCTGACCAGGCGGGGGAGCGTCCGAGTTCGTGTCGGCGTTTGACGGTTCATTCACGATTCAATCACCTTTGACCATTTCGTCGCTCAGCATATCGCACGACCGGCGAGACAATGAAGAGGGAAAATTTCCGGTGAGTCAGGATCGCGGCTGTGCGATATACACTACCCCCGTATACTGATGAGACAATCGACTGCCGACCGAAAACTATCGACAGCTCTCCGATGATCGAGATCAGCCATCTGACGAAAACCTATAACGGCGTTGCCGCCGTGAACGATCTGTCGTTTACTGTGGAGCGCGGCGACGTGTTCGGCTTCATTGGCCCGAACGGGGCCGGCAAGACGACCACGATGCGGATTCTGGCCACGCTGCTTGATCCGACCGAAGGCGAGGCGACCGTGGACGGCGTCAGCGTCGTCGATGAGCCAGAAAAGGTGCGTCTCCTGCTGGGCTACATGCCCGACTACTACGGCGTTTACGACGGAATCCGCGTGTGGGAGTACCTGGACTTCTTCGCCGCCAGCTACGATTTCCGGCGCCGCGAGCGGTGGAAGATCATCGAAGATTGTATGACGCTTACGGACCTGACGCCGCTGCGCGACAAACTGGTTGCGACGCTTTCTAAAGGAATGAAGCAGCGGCTCTGTCTGGCCAAGACGTTGATCCACGATCCCAAGGTTTTGATCCTCGACGAGCCGGCCGCTGGGCTCGATCCGCGTGCTCGCATCGAACTGCGGGAACTGATCAAAGAGCTAGCACGCATGGGCAAGACGATCCTGATTTCAAGCCACATCCTGACCGAGCTGTCCGACATGTGCAACGCGGTCGGGGTCATCGAACGCGGCAGCCTGTTGACCAGCGGCAAGATCGAAGACATCCAACGGCAAATGCAGCCGGTGCAGATCGTAACGTTTCAATTCCACGAGCGGGCCGACGAGGCATTCCGCACGCTTCAAGGGCATCCGCACGTGCTCGCCGCACGGCAGGAAAATTCCAGCGTGGTCGTCGAGTTCGACCAGTCGCCGCAAAAGATTTACGAGCTGGTTAAGCTCGTGGTACAACAAGACCTGCCGCTGATCGGACTTCGCGAGGAGAAGCGAAACCTGGAGGATTTGTTCATGAAGATCACACAAGGGGAGCTGGCTTAGGCCGATCCATTGACACTGGAGAAAAACAACCATGTCCGAGTCCGTTGAATCGCCTGAAGTTCCCAAAACAGCCCTGCCGACTGATCTGCCGGCGGTGGAACCGCCCACGGCCGGATTCATCGTGCAACTGTTTGGGATTCCGCTTGCGATCGTGGCAGTGGCCGTGCTGGTGTGGCTCCTGTTCGGCAAGATCGCGGCCAGCCACCGCACACCTCAGGACTATCTCGAGGATTTGCGAAGCACGAACTTCGAGCGACGCTGGTCGGCTGCTCGCGACTTGGCTTCGATACTTCCGCGGAACAAGGAATGGCAGAATGACCAAAAGTTTGCCGGCGACCTGGCCGGCGAATTCGTAGCGGAACTTGGCAAAACCGGCAGCGGCACGAGTGAAGTCAGCTATCTGCATTTCATTGCCCAGGCGCTCGGCGAGTTCAATTCTCCTGGGGCCATCCCCGCGTTGCGCGCGGGTTTGAAATCGGATCTCGATCGCGACGTGCGCGAGGCAGCCGTCATGGGCCTGGGCCGCCTGGCCGACCGACTCGGCGGCCTGCAAGATTCCGACGCCATTGCCGACCTCGTCGCGGCCTCCCGAGATGACGACGAAGTGATTCGCCTCAAAGCCGCGTGGATACTCGGCCGCACGGACAACCCCCAGGCGATCGACGGCCTACTCCCGCTCCTGAATCACGCCAACCACGAACTCCGCTACAACGCCGCCGCATCGCTCGCACGACTCGGCAACCTGGCCAGCCTCGAAACGCTCGCCGAGATGCTCGACCTCGACCTGGTTCGCAAGAGCCTCGAAGCCCGCGGACTACCCGCCCCAAACGTCGAGAGTCAACTCGTGGCCATCCCGCTTTCCGCGATCCAATCCCTTGCGGTTCTCATCGGCAAGGCCCCGGATACCGATCTGAGCAAATTGCGAACGAGTATTGAAACTCTCGCCAGACAGGGAAGCCCCATGGTCCGCACGCGGGCCAAGGATCTTTTGGCCAAGCTGGGCAAGAGCTGAAATTCAAATCCTAACCAAGCTTGATCGTCGGCATCGCGGGCATGCTGGCGGTTTGTTGCTCGATCTGGTTGGCCACGGCATCGGTGACGTGCAGCAGATAGGGACGGATGGGATTGTCGGTGGCAAAATTTTCTTTCAACTTGCCGAGATCGCCATTGATTCGGGTTTGGAGGTTGAGCGGGACTTCGCCGAGGAACGGGATGCCTTCGCGGTCGGCGGCGGCGTGGGCGCCGCCGTGGCCGAAGATTTCGGTGCGGCCGCCGCAGTGCGGACAGTCGAAGTGGCTCATGTTTTCGACCAGGCCGAGGATCGGCACGCGGAGCTGACGGAACATGTTTATCGCTCGCACGGCGTCGATCAGGGCCACGTCCTGCGGCGTACAGACGATGACTGCGCCGGTGAGCGGAAAAAGTTGCGAGAGGCTCAAGGGCACGTCGCCGGTGGTGGGCGGTAAGTCGACGACGAGGTAGTCGAGTTCGCCCCATTGAACATTGCGAATGAACTGCTGCATCATGCCGTGCAGCATGGGACCGCGCCAGATGGCGGCGCGGCCGTCTTCGATCAGGAAGCCCATCGACATGAGTTTCATGCCATCCTTTTCGAGCGGGATGATGCGTTGCTGGCCGCCTTCTTCGGTCGCCGCGGGCCGGCCGCGCACGCCAAGCAAGTGCGGAATGCTCGGGCCGTACACGTCGGCATCCATTAGCCCCACCTTGGCCCCGCGAGCCATGAGGCCGTAGGCGATGGACGCAGCGATCGTCGATTTGCCCACGCCCCCTTTGCCGCTACCAACAGCAAATACATGCTTCAGGCCGGGAATGCCACCTCGCGGATCCGATGTTGAAACTCCCATGAAAACTCCTCAGAGGTTAATTGCGTTCCAATCGCCACTTTCTTCTCAACACGGTTTCCACAAAACCTGCCACTTGCATCGCGGCAAGCGGTTCGACCAGAAATGCACCCGCACCCAACTCGCGAGCCGGCAATTCCAGTTCGGCATGGTTCGATCGCGCCACCACGAGCACCGTGTGGCCGGCGGATTGCTGACCGAGTTCCTCGATGAGGCGGAGAACATCAATCGGGCGCAGCCCAAGCTCTGCCAGCACGACACTCGATCGTTCAGATCGAAGGAGCTGAAGGGCATCCAGCGCCGCGACCGAGTGCCGAACGCGCAGCGGCAAACCAGCAAGCCGGGCGCGCACCGTATCGACCCATCTTCGGCCCTCCTCGAAGACGACGAGTTGCGGCCAGGTCGTTGAGCTGTTTTCCTCGAATCTGAGATTCATTTTCAACCTTTTACGAACGGGGGCCATGACGTACAAGAGCCAGCAACGGTTATCATAACCGATTCCGTTCATTCATTTACTGCTTCAGGGGCCGGCAATTGCTTGAACTCCACGGCGTCCAGGCCGAGCCGCTGCATGCGCCGCAGCAAGCCGGCACGCGAGATGGTCAACAGTTCGGCGGCCTGGCTCTTGTTGCCACGCGATTTTTTCAAGGCGTGCTCGATGAGCTTGCGTTCCGCCTCGATCAGCACCGCGTCGAGGTCCACGACTCGGTCGGAAGGAGGCGGAGGCGCAGCGATGCCACCCAGGGCACCCTGAATTCGTGGAGTCAAATCTTCCGGCGTGATGAAGTTTCCGTCACAGCGCGCGTGGGCGTCGGTGATGACGGCGGAAAGTTCGCGGACGTTTTCAGGCCAGTCGTAGGCCAGCAGGACTTCGACCGCTGCCGGGGCCATCCCACCAAGTTGCTTCACCCCCCGAGAGTTTGCAGTTTCGACAAACATCTGCGCCAGCACAGCCTGGTCGTCTTTGCGATCGCGCAGGGGTGGCAGATTGATCACGATTGTGCTCAATGCACAGCAGAAATCCGCACGCAACTCGCCGCTCCCAGTCGGCTGTGAAATATCGGTCTCGTCAGCGGCAATGAGGCGAACATGCCGCGAGTCGACTGTGCCACTCGAAGGCGATTTCGTTGCGACTTCATGAAGAGATTCAATCAGTCGGCCTTGCAAGTCGCGCGGAAGCTGGCGGACATTTTTCAGAAAGATCGTCCCGCTCGCGGCTCGCCGGACGAGGCCCGGCCGGTCCGACGCTCGGCGGGGCGAATCGCCCGACTCCGACCCGAACAAATCCCGCTCTAAAACGGCGGCAGGCAGCAAGGCGCAATCGATCGGCAAGAACGGCGCTTCACGCCGGGCACTTTCCTGATGAATCGTCCGTGCGACCAGAGTTTTGCCCGTACCCGGCTCACCGACAATCAGTACGTTGGCATCGCACTGACACGCGACTCGCGCCTGGGCCATCACGCGAACCATCGCCGCACTTGCACTCACGATTTTGTCGAATCCGAACCGCCGGTACAGCCGGTCGCGCAGCCGATGCAGCTCGTTGTGCAATTCGATGTGCGGGGCCGGTGGTTCCGCCGCATGATCGGCACGATCCGAAATGAGGCCGAGCACGCCGATCAGTTTTCCTGCTCCGTCATGGCATGGAGTGAATCGAATGTGGCGGCAAAGTCGTTGTGCGTTCGGAAGACTGAACCACGTTTCTGCCGTCATCGGCTGACCCTGAAAAACCTCCGGCGGCGGGCAAAGGCTGGCACCCAGTTCGGGCAGATCGTTGGCTCCAGCCGGTCCGAAGTAGCGGCAACTTAGCCCCCGCATCTGTTCGGCAGTGCGGCCGGTCAACTCTTCGCACGCCCGATTGAAAAACACAATCTGCCGCTCCGTATCGAGAACAAAAACCGGCACGGCCGACTCGGTCAGGAATCGATCGAGTCGAAATCGGCGTCGACGGCCAGCCATAATTCGCTTTCGTTGGTTGAATCAGACTCGTTCTTTGGTGGAAACCAACTCGCTCTGGTACATTTCACTTATCAGTTACAGCCGAAGGGAACGCAAGACAGAAATGGCAGCGGCTAGCAACAAACTCTACCTGACAATCGACGGAGGCACGACCAACACTCGGGCTCGGCTGTTTCGCGACGAATCGCTGCTGGCTGCCGCTTCGCGAACGGTTGGTGTCCGAAACGTCGCTATCGGCGGCTCAAACGAATCGCTTCGCCAGGCGGTGGCGGAGTGTGCCGATGAAGCGGCACGAACGGCGGGCATTCGGATTGAAGACCTCGACATCATCTGTGCCTCAGGGATGCTCACTTCCAACGTCGGCCTGTGCGAAGTGCCGCACGTGCCGGCCCCCGCCGGGCTGGAGGACCTTGCACGTCACGTGGTCTATGTGAACTTTCCCGAAATTGCACCGCAGCCAATCCGCCTGATCCCCGGCATCAAGACGACACCGCTTCCCGCAACGATTGAAAACCTGGGTCAGTTGGACATCCTTCGCGGGGAAGAGTCTGAGGCCATTGGCATACTGCGATCGACCGATCAAGCCGGTCCGATCTGCATTCTGCTTCCCGGCTCGCACACGAAATTGTTGCACATCGATGACCGGTCGCGGATCACTGCGAGCTACACGACGATTGGCGGCGAGTTGATGCAGGCGCTGGCCGAGCGAACGATTCTCGCGAGTAGTGTTCAATGGCCGCCGCCGGGTGAACCAAATTGGCCGGCGGTCGAATCAGGCGCCCAGTTCTCTCGCACGTGGGGTCTGGCCCGCGCCGGCTTCGCGGTACGATTGACGGATGTGATTGTGGGCATGGAGACGGCGGAGCGGACTTGGTTTTTCGTGGGCGTGGTCGCGGGGAGCGATTGGGGTGACCTCAGTCGGTGGCACTATTCGACGGGGAGTACCCCGCTGCTTGTCGGTGGCCGCGAGCCGCTGCGAAGCGTCTACGGCCGATTGGCCGCCTGGGCCTGGAGCGGCCCGGTGAATGTGCTCGACGAATCGGTCGCCAATCTTGCATCGGCACGCGGCGCGATCGCCATTGCCTCGGCGGCTGCCCGTTGAGGCCCCGCACCCGCACGGCGTGCCCAGGCCATGAATGGGCTGGGGACCAACCCAACCAGCAGCGTGACCAGGGCGCAGCCCATGACGACGGAAAACGAAGGACGACCGCCGCCGGGCTTGATCGGCGTAAACGATTCGTTCATGTACATCACGCCGATGATTCGCAGATAGAAGTACGACGAAATCGCGGCATTCACCACGCCGATGACCACGAGCCACAGGTACCGCGTGTCTCCGGATGCCAGGGCGCTTGAAAAGATCGCGAGCTTGCCCCAGAAGCCGGCGGTGATCGGGATGCCGGTGAGGCTGAATAGGAAGAGGGCCATCGCCAGGGCCAACGCCGGATGCGATTTGGCCAATCCCGCCAAATCGTCCACAGTCTCGACGGGCCGTTCGGGGCTCGAAAGAAAAACGATAACAGCGAAGACGCCGATCGTCATCGCGGCGTAGGCGACAAGGTAGAAAACGACGCCCTCGCTGCCGCTAGTCATGAGAAATTGCGTCCCGCCACCGGTACCCACGCCAATTCCAATCAGCATGTATCCGGCGTGGGCAATTCCTGAATAGGCAAACAGCCGGCGCAGGTTGTTTTGAAGAAGACCCATGACATTGCCGATCGTCATCGTCGCGCCGGCGAGCACGACCAGGAGCCATGCGGTTTTGTCGGCCAGGTAAGGCATTCCGAACGTCACGAGTCGCAGCATGGCGAGGAACCCGGCCGCCTTGGGTACCCAGGCGAGCAAGGCGGCCAGTGTGTTGGTGGTTCCCTGGTACACGTCGGGCGCGTAGAAGTGAAACGGGGCCGCAGCGACCTTGAAGCCAAGGCCGGCCATTATCAAGGCCAAGGCTACCAGGAGCGTGGCGGGTAGCGATGGCATCTCACCGAGCACACCGCCGGCAATGGCCGCGAGATTCGTCGATCCGGCCGCACCGTAGACCAAGCTGAGCCCGTAGAGAAAGAGTGCAGACGAAAACACGCTCAGGAAGAAGTACTTGGCGGCCGACTCTTGGGCCGCCGCATCGTGCCGCGGCAAATAGAGCAAAACGTAGGTCGGGATGCTGATCAGTTCGAGACCGAGGAAGAGCAGCACCAGTTCGTTGGCCCCGGCCACGAGCATCGAACCGGCGACCACCAAGAGCAGTGACGCGAAATACTCCGGGGCCGCTTCGTCGAGCGACATGCCTTCGCTGAGCAGCACCAAAGCCACGCCGGTCACCAGGGCCAGCAGCTTGCCGTAGATCGCGAGCGAATCCACAACAACGACCGCCGACTGGGGCGCGGCCCGCGATGAACACACGCCGACAGTCAATCCTGCCAGGGCAAGCACGGCGAGCGCGGCCCAAAACCAACAGCGGCACGGCGCGGGCGCAAACGTGCCGGCCAAGTACATCACGCTCGCCAACACGATGAGGATGATCTCAGGAGTGATCGCTTGCAGCGTTTCAGTCAATTTTCACAATCTCCTCAAACGGAATCGCAGTCGCCGTGGCTCGTGGCGACTGCCACTGCCGCGACACCTCACGGACCGCGGGTTCCATGCGGCTCAAGAAGAAGTTCGGGAACAGCCCGATCCACAGGCAGGCCACGGCAATCGGGGCCAGCGCAGCGATTTCTCGCGGGCAAAGGTCACCCACGGGATTGCCCTCGTGGTGCGGTTCGCGCAGCGGTCCAAAGAAGATCCGCTGAACCAGCCACAGCATGTAGAACGCACCCAGAACGATTCCCACCGCCGCAAATGATGCCAGCGGCTTGCTCACCTCGAACATGCCCACCAACACCAAAAACTCGCCGACAAAACCGTTCAGACCCGGCAGGCCGATGCTCGACAGTGTGATCAAGATGAAGAAAAATGCCAGCACCGGCATGTTGCGAGCAAGGCCGCCGAGCGACCGGATTTCGCGCGTGTGGTATCGCTCGTACAGCATGCCCACCAGTGCGAACAGGGCACCAGTCGAAAGCCCGTGATTCACCATCTGCAACAGGCCGCCGCTGATACCGGTCACGTTCAGGGCAAAGAGGCCCAACACGCAGAAACCGAGATGACTCACGCTGGAATAAGCGACGAGCTTTTTGATATCGTCCTGTGCCAGCGCGACCAGCGCCCCGTAAATAATCCCAATGACGGCCAACACACCGACGAGTCCAAGAAAATACTGCGACGCGGCCGGCAGGAGCGCGAGGCTGAACCGCAGGAATCCGTAGGTGCCGATCTTGAGCAGCACCCCCGCCAGGATCACACTTCCCGCCGTCGGGGCCTCCACGTGTGCCAGCGGCAGCCAGGTGTGAAACGGAAACAGCGGCACCTTGATCGCAAACCCGGCCATCAGCCCCAGGAACACCCAAATCTGTTGCTCCGAACTCAGCGGGGCCAGCCGAAAGATGTGCGTCAGCTCAGGGATTGAGAATGTAAAAACCGCCGGGAGACCGGCCGCACGTGCATGCGCAGGCGAGACGGTTACGACGTAGATCAATCCGATCAGCGTGAGCACGCTGCCGGTGAGCGTGTAGATGAAAAACTTTCTCGCTGCCAATCGACGCTCTGTTCCCCCCCAGATGCCGATCAAAAAGAACAGCGGGATCAACGTGAACTCGAAGAAGATGTAAAACAGCACGATATCCATTGAAGTGAATACCCCAAGCATGCCGGTTTCAAGCACGAGCAGCAGGGCATAGAAGCCTTGCGCCCGTTCGCGCACCGCCTCCCACGACACCAGCACCGCGGTGACCGAAAGCAATGCCGTGAGAACCACCAGCCACAACGAGATGCCGTCGATGCCGATGTGAAACTCGATTCCCGCCGGCGACAGCCACGCTTTGCGCGTGACCATCTGAGCGTCTGCACTGCCAGGCTCGAAGGCGACGGCCACGATGACTGCACAGACCAAACTGACGAGCGTGGAGGTTAGCGCCATCATGCGTGTGCCGCGCAGGTCGTCGCCGCGCCGCAGCATCACGGCCGCCGCTCCAATCAGCGGCTCCAGGACCATCAAGACGAGGATAAATGACATCATGGATTTCCCCGCTGCTCACTCCCACAGCCAACTGACCACGATCAGCCCGGTGAGCAAAACCATCGTGGCGAGAGCATAAAACTGAATGAGGCCGCTCTGAAGCGGACGCAGCAGATTTCGCCCAATGAACGCGGGCGTGGCCGCAGTGAGCCTAACCAGACCGTCCACCACCCAGTTGTCCACGACGCGACTTATTTCAGAGAACATGAGCGTCGGTCGAAGCACGGTTGCATTGTAGATTTCATCGAACCGGAACTTGTCGCGCGAAAGTTCGTACGCGGATCGAATTCGCATGGCCAGAGTTTCCGGTAGCGAACTGGGCCGGCCGTACATCCACCAGGCCAGACCGACCCCGGCCAGGGCGACCACGCCGCTCATGACCATGATCGTCGTGCTGTGTTCTGCGTGGCTGCCAGCCAGGCCCGGCGAGTGGCCGAGAAAACTGTTGAGGCCATGAAACCCGGCGGCCAAAATCCAGCCGATGCCAAGCGCGAATATCGAGAGCACAATAAGCGGCCAAGTCATGACGGGCGGCGACTCGTGCGCGTGGTCGCCGGCCTCGTGCGGCACTCGTTCGTCGCCCCAAAAAACTTTGAAGAACGCGCGGAAAGTGTAAAAGGCCGTAAGAAGTGCGGTGATTGTGGCGGCGACCAGGAGAACGCGATACACCATCGTGCGAACGCCGCCGTCGCCAGCGTGGGCCAGTTCTACGAGGATTGCGTCTTTGCTCCAGAAGCCCGACAAGAGCGGCACGCCGGCCAAGGCGGCGGCCCCGCAGCCAAAAGTCCAGCACGTGATCGGCATCCGTTTCCTGAGTCCGCCGAGCTTGTTGATATCAATCACGCCGCCCATTGCGTGCTTCACACTGCCCGCGCCGAGGAAAAGCAGGGCCTTGAAGAACGCGTGGGTGAACACGTGAAAGATTCCGGCCACGACGGCTGCCTTCGAACCGCAGCCCAAGCCGAGAAACATGTAACCGAGCTGGCTCACGGTTGAGTACGCCAGGATTCGTTTCAGGTCCGTTTGAGTCAGTGCGATTAGCGCCGCGAGGAGTGCCGTAGTGCCTCCTATTGTTGCCACGGTCAATTGGGCTGCCGGTGCGAGCAGAAAGAGCGGCGAAAACCGGGCCACCATGTACACGCCGGCCGTCACCATCGTCGCCGCGTGGATTAGCGCACTCACCGGCGTTGGACCTTCCATCGCGTCGGGTAGCCACACGTGCAGTGGAAACTGAGCCGACTTGCCGACTGCGCCACAGAAGAGTAGCAGGCAAATCAGCGTCAGCTCGGGCACGTGCGAATCGGCTTTCGCGAATACCGTGTCGAAATCGAGCGTTCCGAACGTCACCCAGACCATCAGCACGCCCAGGGCAAAGCCGAGGTCGCCGATCCGGTTCACCAGAAACGCCTTCTTCGCCGCCGCCGCCGCGGCCGGCCGCTCGTACCAGAAGCCAATCAGCAAGTAACTGCACAGCCCAACCAGCTCCCAGAACACGTAAATCAATAGGAAGTTTGACGCCAGCACCAGTCCGGTCATCGAGAACAGAAACAACGACACCGCAGCGAAGAATCGCCAGTAGCCGCGATCGCCGCGCATGTAACCGATTGAATAGATTACGATCAGAGAACCGACAAACGTGACCATCACGAGCAACAGCGATGTAAGCGAATCGACTCGAAAACTAATCGGGGCCGTGAATCCACCGACCTCGATCCACGAAAACCTGGACAGCTCGCCTGGCACAAATTTCGTTGAGGCAGCGAGCAGAAACAGGGAATAAACAGCCGCCAGGCACGCGGCGAGCACGCACGGCAGGTGGCTCCGTTCGCGCAGCACCTTGGGGCCGAGGGCTGCGGTCACCGCCGATGCAACCAGCGGCAAGGCGGGAATCAGCCACACGTTGTCAAGCAGCCACTGTTCAGGCATGCGTGGATTCTTCCAACTCTTCCATTTCTTCCTTGGATCGTTCCGGCTCGACGCCGGCGGGCACGAGCTTCGGCCAGGCGGGCTGCGGGGCGGGCACGTCGGCCGATTCCTCCGGCCGATCCACAATCGCCGGTTGATCCGGCTCGCGCAGGTCCTGCCACAAACTCACGTCGAGCGAGCCACGGCGGCGATACAAAGCCACAACCAGCGCCAAGGCAATCGCCGCCTCGGCCGCGGCAACCGTGAGCACGTAGATAGTGAAAACCTGCCCGTGACAGTTGCCCCATGCGTTGCTGAACGCCACGAGATTCAGCGACACACCCTGCAACATCATCTCGGCCGAAAGGAACATGACGATCATGTTGCGCCGCGTGAGGAATCCCACGGAGCCCAGGGCGAACAGGATGGCGCCGACGATCAGGTAATTACTGAGCATCAGTTTCGCGCCCTCCGCGACGAGATCAAGATCGCTCCGACCATCGCGACCAGGAGCAAAGTGCCGGCAATCTCCAGGCTCACCCAATGATGCGTGAAGAGCGCCGTCCCCAGTGACGCCACGTGTGGATTGTCGGCCGAGTCATGCAGCAGCAGTGAGGGCGCGACAGGTGTCACGTCAGGGCTCGGCGACAGGGCAGGTGAGTCGCCACGATAGGCGGACAGACTGGTTGAAACCAAGGCGATCAGCAGCACAAAACCGGCCAGAACCGCCAAGCCAGGTTCGCGGGCAAGCCGATCGTAAAGCGTAGTGCCCGATTGTTGGGCCATCATGACCACGAACAGGAACATGACGATGATCGCCCCGGCGTAGACGATGACAATTGCCGCGGCTAGAAACTGGGCATTCTGCAACAGGAACAGGCCGGCAGTGCCGATCACGACCGACGTGAACCAGAGCGCACACGAGACGGGACTGGTGCGCGTGATCGTCATGACGCCGCCGACAACCGTGAGTGTTGCCAAGAGGCAAAAGAGTAGCTCGGCCGAAATTGCAACGTCGCGAAAGCTGACGAACCAGGTGATCCAAAGCAGCAGCAGGGCCGCACCGGCGAGCAGCATGCCAGTCGTGCGGTTAGTGGCTCGCCCGCGCGGCATCATGAGATAGACGCCCAGCCCGCCCAGACCGGCGGCAGCGACGATCAGTGCGTGCATGGCCCCGCTCATCCGTGACCCTCCTGGCCGAGAAAAGGGGTCGGGAGTCTTTTGTGCGAAGCACCCTCCGGGCCATCCTGGCAAAAGACTCCCGACCCCTTTTCTCGTCCATGTGCCGAGGCCGGACCAGCCTCCAGCCGGAATCCTTTCGATCGCATCGGTTCCGTGTCCTTGGTAGCGTCGTAGACCGAGAGCAGTTTCTCCTTGTCGAACACCATCTCCTCGCGACTCTTGCCGGTCATGTTGTACATGCTCGTCAGTTCCACCGCGTCGACCGGGCACGCCTCTTCGCACATGCCGCAGTAAATACAGCGAAGCTCGTCGATGACGAACACTTCCGGGTACTTCTCGCGGTCAGGCCAAGGACTCTCAGCCGCCACAATGTCGATGCAATGGGCCGGGCAAGCCGTCGCACACAAAAAACAGGCAACACATTTCACCCGCCCCTCCGCGTCGCGGTTCAGCCGGTGTACCCCTCGATACTTCAGGGGGTCCGGCGAAACGTGTGGCTCATCCGGGTATTGCACGGTCACTTTTTTCTGCGCCAGATGCTTGCCGGTGATTCCCAGGCCGGAAAAAACTGCCGGCAGGTACAGCTTGTCCAACAGGCCAAGCTTCGGCTCTTGGACCCAGTGAATGTTTGGATCGTCGGGTTTCATGAGGTTTGTCGATTGTTAATTGTTTATTGTCAGTTGTTAGTTGCAAATTCTCCGCGCCCTTGTTCTTACAACTGACCACTGACAATTGACCATTGACCGTTCAACTCCTTAACACGTGCACCACCACCGCCGTCACTAGCAAATTCGCCAGTGCCAGCGGAATGAAGACTTTCCACGCCAGGTTCATAAGCTGGTCGAACCGAAACCGAGGCAGGGTCCAGCGCAACCACATCATGAACAAGATTAGGCTGAACGCCTTGACGCAAATCACAATCATCTTTGCCAGGCCGGCCAGAAATCCCGTCGAACTCGCACTCAGCACGAACGGCAAGTCCCAGCCGCCCAGGAAGAGAATCGTCGTCAGGAAGCTAACCGTGATCATGTGCGTGTATTCGCCGAAGAAGAACATGGCCCAGCGCATGCCGCTGTACTCGGTGTGGTAGCCGCCGATCAACTCCTGCTCGGCTTCCGGCAAGTCAAACGGCAGCCGGTTCGACTCGGCCAGGGCACTCGTGAAGAACAGTAGGCAGGCGATTGGCTGGTACACGATGAACCAAACGCCGTCGGCTTGAGCCGCGATGATTTGCTCCAGGTTCAGCGAACGGGCGATGAGGACAATCCCCAGGATCGACAGCCCGAGCGGGATTTCGTAGCTCACAAGTTGGGCACTGGATCGCATCGCGCCCAGGAAGCTGTACTTGTTGTTCGACGCCCAGCCGCCCAGGATCACCGCGTAAACCGCCAGGCTGCTCACGGCAAACACGTACAGGATTCCCACATCGATGCCGGGTGCGATCACGAACGAGCTTGGGTCGCCGGGCGCGGTCGGACCGAACGGGACGACGGCAAAACCGATCGTGGTGGTGAATACCGCAATGGCCGGGGCCAGTATGAACAGGATTTTGTTCGCCCCCTCCGGCACGAACGGCTCCTTGAGCAACAGCTTGCCGCCGTCGGCAATCGGCTGCAGTAGCCCGTGCCAGCCCACGCGGTTCGGCCCGATGCGATCTTGCAGGTAAGCGCAGACTTTGCGCTCGATGTAGATCAAATAAGCGACCGTGCCCTGAAGCGCCAGGACGACGAGCAGGATCTTGAGGCCCAGGATGATCATTTCGTTTCACCCCCGGCAAGCCGCACGCCATGCTCTGGAACTTTGGCCTCGGCTGCAGCAGCAAAACCTGGAACCTCGCGAGCTAGTTCAATTCGAACATCGCCGGCATGATAGAGTCGCGGGCGTCCGGCGAGTTCCCAGACCGTGCGACCCTCGGACCGCGCTTGACCCGGCGGCCGAACCGCCCGTTCGGTCACCTGGAGAAGTCCGTCATGGTTCACGTATGAGCCGTCTTTTTCGGCCCAGGCCGCGCCCGGCAAAACATAATCGGCATTCTCGGTCGCCGGCGAGCCAAGGATGTCCATCAAGACCACCAGCTCCGGCTTGCTCAACGTTTCGATCTCGCTCGCCGTGAGCCACGGGCCCGGATACCCGCCGGTCAGCAACACGGTCCGCACCAAGCCCGCGTTCACATCGGCGAGCACGGAGTCAAAATCAACCACGCGCTGCTCCATCGCCGTCAGAATCGCCTCGACCCCACGGCGATTGGGACACTTCTCCGCGTGGATCGTAAACTTCGGTTGCTCCGGCGAGCCATTCTGCGTCCTGGATTTTGGATAATGGTCGTCGACTCCCACAACCGGCACGCGACCCAGGGCGAGTCGAACCTCCGGGTTGAGCGATTTGAGGTATTTGGCCAGCAGAAACGCCTCCTCACAGGTCAGCATCGGCGACAGCACACCCACCGTGGCCCGTCCGCCGTGGCGACGGACCGCTTCGGTCAAATCGTCGCGCAGCGCGGCGATCACCGCGGGCCACTCGGCGTCATTCAGAGCGGCACCCGTGCGGCGCTGCGGCGTTGTGAGTCGATCCAGCGACGAGACGAATTTGTAGTCAAGCCGCCCTGCGTCGCACATCCACCAGCCGTTCGCGAGCGGATTATTTCGCGGCTTCAGCCGATAGATTGCGCCGCGGTTTTCGTCGATTCGAATACTGCAGCCCGACGAGCAGCCCGTGCAAATCGAGTTGTGACCCTGCAGGAACCACACTCGCTGCTGGTATAGAAAGTCGCGCGAGCACAAGGCCCCGACAGGGCACAGATCGACGACGTTTCCCGAAAGTTTATTGTCGATTGGAAAGCCGGGGAACACGTCGATCTCGGAGTGGTTGCCCCGATCGACGACTTGAAGTTCCGCGGTGCCGGAAATTTCCCGCGTGAACCGCACGCAGCGACTGCACATCACGCAGCGGTCCACGAATAGCGTGACTTCCGGGCCAAGGTCCCGGCGTTTGCTCGTGAAGGGGTGCTCCACGTCACGCCTCTGGCTGCGGCCGTGCTCGAAGTAGTAATCCTGCAGGTAGCATTCACCGGCTCGGTCGCAGATCGGGCAATCGACCGGATGATCGAGCAGCAGATACTCCTCGACCGCGCGGCGATTCTCTTTCACCTTCTCGCTGTTGGTGACGACGACCGTGCCGTCCCTGGCCGGCGTCTGGCACGCGGGCACGAGCCGCGGTTGCATCTGCGCCTTGCCCTCTTTGTCCTTCTGCCCGATTTCCACCAGGCACATGCGGCAACTCGCGACGACCGACAGCCCGGGGTGCCAGCAGTAATATGGAATCTCCACGCCGGCCCGCTCGGCCGCCTGAATCACGTTCAGACGGTCGGCGTCGGCGAGTTGGATGTCTTGGTTGTCGATGGTGATCGTGGGCATGCTACCTTGCTCGCCTCGTTCCTGGTGGATCGGCCGGTGCTTCAGCTCGCCACCAATTCAGCGTCCGCGCGAACAATTCTTGATTGTTCGGGACGCAACTCACGCACGTGAACCAACACCATTGGCCGCATGGGCTGCTCTGTTCGACGGGCTTTCTCGGCAACGCCGCGTGCCCATGCGTTGAAATCAGTGTCGTCAGTTTGAAGCACGACGATGGCACCCTGCGGCACGTTTTGGGCGCACCAGTCCGGGTGCTCCATCGTGAACAAATGGAACTCATGGGCAAGTTCCGCATTCAGTTGTTTGAGGTACTTCTCATTCATGGTCTGGCCTCCCGAAATGGGGCGACAAGCGTCTCCCAATCGTCCTGAATCGTCTGAATCGCGACGTTCATCGCCCGGCCGAAATCGCTCATGTGCATCGGCTGGTGCTGGTTCACGACTCCGCTCGGTCCGTACTCGTCACAGTGAGCGAACCCGTGGGCGTTGTCGTATCGAGTCACCGGGATCCACTCAGTAGGTGCATGATACTCAAGTTGGATCACAAACTCCGTAACGATTCCAACCGCAGTTTCGAACCGAACGCGATATCGAGCGTCTACACCCAGGACAATCACGTAATCCGTGATGTTCATTGTGAATCACAACGACTCGTCGCTGCGCGAGCATCGCTCCTACGCAGCACTCACATTGCTCACTTGGCCCCGCGCCGCCGCCTCGAACTCCGCGCGAAACTTCATGATCGCATTCTTCACCGGCCAGCCGGCACCGTCGGCGAGGCCGCAGATCGTCGTGCCAGGCATGATGCCCATCGAGTTCGCGGTTTGCACGAGCAAGTCGAGATCCTCGATGCGGCCTTGTCCATTTTTGATTCGTTCGACAATTCGCAGCATCCAGCCGGTGCCTTCGCGGCAGGGGGTGCATTGGCCGCAGGATTCGTGGGCGAAGAAGCGGCAGGTGTTGTGAAGGACGTCGATCATCGACGTGGTCTCGTCGAACACGACGACCGCCGCCGTGCCGAGGCCGAGGCAGCCGACCTTGCCGAGGCTCGCAAAGTCGAGCTTCGTGTCGAACTCGGCCTCCGTGAGCAGGCCCATGGACAGGCCGCCTGGGATCGCCGCCTTCGCTTTGCGGCCTTTCCACACGCCGCCGCCCTGATTTTCGATCAGCTCGCGGCAGGTTACGCCGAGCGGCAGTTCGTAGCAGCCGGGGCGGTTCACGTGGCCGCTGAGGCAATACAGCTTGGGGCCGTAGCTGCCCATGTCGCGCGGGTTCGCCGGGTCGGCCGGGACGCCGATCGATTTGAACCAATCGGCACCGCGTTCGATGATGTGCGGCACGCACGCGAGCGTCTCGATGTTGTTCACGACCGTCGGCTGCCGGAATGCACCTTCGATGGCCGGGAACGGCGGCTTGATGCGCGGCCACGCCCGTTTGCCTTCCAGACTCTCGATCAGCCCGGTCTCCTCGCCGCAGATGTACGCCCCCGCGCCGCGGTGCAGGTACACATCGAGCGAGAACGGCGTCCCAAGAATATTCTTGCCGAGGTACCCGGCCGCGTACGCCTCGTCGATCGCCCGCTGCAGCGTGTGATAAGCCTGCACGAACTCGTAGCGCACGTAGATGTACGCCGTCGCCGCCTTGGTCGCGTAGCAGCCGATGATGATCCCTTCGAGCACCTGGTGCGGGTCGCCTTCCATGAGGATGCGGTTATTGAATGTCCCCGGCTCGCTCTCGTCGGCGTTGACGCACATGTATGTCGTCGTCCGGCCGGGCGGCAAGAACCCCCACTTCTGCCCGCACGGGAACCCCGCCCCGCCGCGCCCGCGCAGCTTCGAGTCCATGACCACCTTCACCACGTCCTCCGGACTCATCGAGCGCAGCGCCTTCTCGACCGCCGCATACCCGCCGCGGCTCTTGTACACGTCAAGCCGCTGGGCGTCGTGGACGCCGATGTTTCTCAGGAGTATGGGTTCGAATTCGGGCATCCGCAATCGTCCCTCATGCACGTTGAACCGTGGTAGTGGGGCATTTTGACGTAGCCGCGTTTGCCAAAACGCGGGAATCCCGCACTCTGGCGAGTGCGGCTACGTCAAAATGCCCCACTACCTGAACCGTCGTACGGCAACTGAACCGCTCCGCTGTCTCCCGGCTTTGATCGACTCTGAATCCCCGCCCACCCGTCCGATAGGATCGAGCAGCCGCTGGGGATGTCCAGAAAGCCGTCCGATTGGTCATCGGAGCCGTGGGTACAGCCAAAAAAGGCGTCCGATGGTGGCTCCAAGACGGGCGATCGACCCTCAGAGACGAGCGATCGACCCTCAGAGACGAGCGATCGACCATCGGAGACGGGCGATCGACCATCGTAGGCGAGCGATCGACCATCGGAGACGAGCGATCGACCATCGGAGGCGAGCGATCGACCATCGGATACGGGCGATCTACCATCGGAGGCGAGCGATCAAAACTGCGTATGCATTTGCTCATATAGACTTATGACTCACAACTTCACCGAGTACACACAACAAATGGTCCAGTCTAGCTTTGCCAAAAAACGCCATTTTGGCACCAACGTAGGGTGTGCCGAGTCTTCGAGGCACACCATATTCTCGCAGTTTACTGTGGTGTGCCTCGAAGACTCGGCACACCCTACGCTGGGCAAACCCGTCCGGTCTGCCAAAACGGCTCCTTGCACATTTGTTTGGAATGTCGGACGACTCGGTCTACTCAAGCGATCTCACCAACTCACCTATTCCATCCATTGTCAAATGCTTGTGCAGCACGCCGTCCACGAGCAGGCACGGGGCGAAGTCGCAGCCGCCGAGGCATTCGGCGAATTCGACCGTGATGCGGCCGTCCGGGGTCGTGCCGCCCGGCCGGACGCCGAGCTTGTGGCACAAGGAATTGAGGATCTTCTCGCCGTCGCGAATCGCGCACGAGATCGACCGGCACACCCAGACGCGATGCCGGCCGAGCGGATCGTCCGTCGAGCGGAAGAACCCATAGAACGACATCGTGTCATGGACCTCGGCCGGCGCGAGGTCGAGCATTTCGGCGATCTCGACGATCGCCTCGTTGGGCACACAGTTCAGTTGCTCTTGCACGATGTGCAGCGCCGGCAGCACAACGGCGCGCTTCGTGGGGTAGCGCGGCAGGTACGCTTCGATCTGGCGTCGCAGATCGTCGGTCAGGACTCGCATTTGAATCGCCATAGCCACGATCGTTCGCTCCGTCAGCGGTCAAGTTCGGCCGCGATGATGTTCAAACTTCCCAATACCGCCACCACGTCGGACACGGTTTGCCCGCGGATCAACATGGGAAACACCGCAAAGTGGATGAATGACGGCGGCCGACAGCGTGCTCGGTAGGCGACGTTCGAGCCGTCGCCGACGAGATAGAAGCCCAGTTCGCCGTTCGGCCCTTCGATCGCCGCGTAGCATTCATCCTGCGGCGCCGGGCAGCCGCGGTTCCACATCACCAGCTCGAAGTGTTGGATCAGCCCTTCGATCGTCGAGTACACCTGATTCTTGTCCGGCAGCACGGCCCGGCCGCCGACGTCGACGTTCACGGGGCCGGCGGGGAGATTCTCGATTGCCTGCGAAACGATCTTGAGGCTTTCGAGGAGTTCGGCCATGCGGACCAGATAGCGGTTGTAGACATCGCCGCCGGTGGCACAGCAGACCTTGAAGTCGATGTCGGCATAGGCGAGGTAGGGTTCGTCCTTGCGCAAGTCGCGAGTGACTCCGCTGGCGCGTGCGACGGGACCGGAACAGCTCCAGTTGATCGCGTCCTCCTTCGTCAGGACACCGATCCCTTTGGTTCGATCGACAAAAATGCGGTTGCGGTCGAGCAGCCGCGATATTTCGGAGTGGGTCTTGGGAAGGCCGGCAATGAATGCTCGGACCCGTTGGATGAAACGCTCATCGACATCGTACATCAGCCCGCCGAGGCGTGTGTAACTCGTCGTGAATCGGGCGCCGCAAATCAATTCGAATATGTCGTACAGCACTTCGCGCTGATTGAATGCGTAGAGGAACGCGGTAAACGCCCCGAGGTCCAAGGCGGCCGTGCCCACGCAGAGCAAGTGGTCGCTGATTCGCGCGAGTTCCGCGAGGATCGTGCGGATGTACTTGCAGCGGGGAGTCAATTCGATGCCGTACAGTTTCTCGACCGCGTGATGCCAGGCGATGTTGTTGGCCAGCGGCGAGATGTAGTTCATGCGGTCAGTGACGGTCACGTACTGGTTGTAATCAAGGTGCTCGCCGATTTTCTCGAACCCGCTGTGGAGATAACCAATGTCGGGAATGGCATCGACGACTCGCTCGCCGTCGAGCTTGAGGATGAGTCGCAGCGTCGTGTGCGTGGCGGGATGCTGCGGACCAAAATTCAATGTCCAAAGATATTCACGGGTGTCGGTCGATTGAGCAACCGGTTCCGTCAGGGTCAAAGGCATCGGATGGTGGTCTGTGGTTAGTGGTTAGTGGTTAGTGGTCAGCCAAGCGGTGTCATGCGCCCCATTAGCCCTCGTCACGAGTTAGAACAGGAAAGTTGTGTCGCTCGCCACGGCCACGGAGCGGGTAGTCTTTTCGCAACGGAAACGCGGTGAATTCGTCGGGCATCAAAATCCTGCGCAGGTCGGGATGGCCGGCAAAGCGAATTCCAAACATGTCGAAGACTTCTCGCTCCAGCCAGTTCGCACCGTTCCAAAGCGGCACGGCCGAAGGCAGAACTGGATCCGGATCGTTCACGAATACTTTTACGACGAATCGGTCTCCCGTCTCTGTGGCCGTCAAGCAGTAGATGACCGCGAATCGATCTCTCGAGTCCGGGTAATCCGCATAGTCCACGGCAGTGAGATCCGCGAGAAAGTCAAATCCGCAATCGTGTTTAAGGTAACTCAAAACTTCGGCAATGATCGTGGCGGGGACATGGACGCGGCAATTGTCCCGAAACCAGGAGGCCGAAAAGGGAACTCCCGGAAAACGACCGGCCAGCTTTTTGATTGTCTCTTCGATCGACTTCACCAGTAGACTCGGAAAGTTACTGCGAGAGAAAAAACCATTGGTCAGGTTGCCGCCATTTTTGGCGCTGGGCTGATGGTTTGTCGGCCCAGTGAAGGTTCAGCCAGTTCCAGGGACGGTCCGTTGATTGTTCCGCGCCGCTGGATCATCTCTTGAAGGTCAATGATCGACTGAATTAGTTGTTCGGGCCGCGGGGGACAACCGGGAACGTACATGTCCACGGGCATAAAGCGATCGATTCCCTGCACGACGCAGTACGTATCGAACACACCGCCCGAGGACGCACAGGCCCCCATCGAGATGCACCATTTGGGGTCCGGCATCTGCTGCCAGATTCGCTGGAGCACGGGCAACATTTTCATGACGACCCGGCCGGCCACGATCATCAAGTCGCACTGGCGCGGGCTGAATCGAAAGACCTCGGCACCAAACCTTGCTACGTCGTGGCGGCTAGCTCCGGTTGCCATTAGCTCAATACCACAGCAAGCAGTGGCAAACGGCATTGGCCAGAGACTATTCTTGCGACACCAATTGGCCGCCTCGGTTAGCCGCGTCAGGAAGACATTCTCCAATTGATCCTGCGGCATTCTGTGGCCTCCACGCGACCCACGAATTTGCAAAGTTGCGATTACTTCCAATCGAACACACCTCGACGCCAAGCATAGCCATACGCCAGGGCCAGCAATGCTATGAACAAAAGAATTTCGCAGAAGATAAAGCCGGCTCCCGGAAGATCCGCGGTCCGATCTGCGGCCGCGAATCCGGCATCGTGATAGGCGGCAACTGCCCACGGGTACAAGAACAAAAGCTCAACATCGAAGAGCAGAAACACGATTGCAACGAGATAAAACCTGACATCAAACCGTCCACGCGCGTCTCCGACCGGATCCATGCCCGACTCGTAAGGCATCTGCTTTACTGATGATTTCCTTCTTGGCGCCACCAGATATGGCAATGCGATCATCCCAGCCACAACGAGAATGGCCAAGAAAACAAGCAAAAAGACCGGCAACCAAGACCCGGAACTCATGAAGGACTCACTTGTGAAATATTTCACAAACTAAGGCCAAAAAATTCCTCGACCGAAGTCGAGGAAGAAACTTAACCGTGAGGATCACGCGAATGATACAAATGGCCTTTGTTCAGTCAAGTGCTGAACAAGAGCCGCGTGATTTCGTTGTTTCGAGGTGCCCGGTTAGAACCGGTCGAGAATGAAGTGATGCCCGCGATAGTAGGGCTTCTTTGCACGAGCCCAGTCGCGGTGGCCATGCTTCTTGGGATACTCGCGCATCTGTTTTGGGTACCGGTAACCACCATCATAGACCTTCTCGTACTCGTAAGGCGTCCACTGATAGTGGTGAAAGTCATTGTATGGCCAGTGATAGTAACGACTCCAATCATCGGCGCGAGCAGAGGAGCTTTGCGCGAGGACAACAAAGCCCACCCCGAGGGCAAGCCCAAATTTGTACAGCAAACCCTTTGTGAACATGTTGAAAACCTCGCCTAGCGGTTGAATGAAACTGTGATTCCATTGTCCAGCCACGGGACCCTGATGGATGTATCGGTTATCGGGGCTGTCCGGCTGTGATGATTATTGCCAAGGAGGCCCATTTCGATCCGTCGCGGTTCCGGGTTGGCGAGACGCGGCGGGATTAGGTGGGCAGGATCCCCTGGAGAATCTCACGTTCCCATTCATCCATGAGCGGCCAGTGAACCGTGCAGGTTCCGAAATCGGCCAGGTACTGATATCCGGTTAGCCGATCGATGGCCTTTTGAACAATCTTCGGGTCCTTGCGGAAGATTGGCCCATGGCTAGGCAGCAGCCATTTTGCGTCGCAGTCGCGAATGCGTTCCAGAGACTTGATGAAATCGGGCAGGTTTGAGCCATGATGGGCGTCGATGACACCCACAGAACTATCGCGGCAGATGTTGTCGCCCGAAAACAGCAGATCACCCAATTGAATGGCGACCTGCCCCATGGCATGGCCGGGCGTATGCCACACGTCGAGTTTTACGTCACCGACTGTGATCTGGTCGCCATCATTCAGTTTTAGATCGACCTTGCAGCGGGGCATCGGTATCTCGATATCCTGGGCCTTGATCAGGGCATAGGTCATGATCTGATCACCGGATTCGAGCGGTTCCACGGCCAGTGGGTGGGCCGCAACTTTGGTCCGCAGCAGTTCTTTGGCGCGAGCAAGCCCCTGAGTGTGATCCGCGTCGGCGTGAGTGGCCACGATCATCTTGCACGCCGTCAGTGGAAAGTCCATCTGACGAATCATCTCGACGATTTCAGGGACACTTTCCAAATAGCCAATGTCGATGATCAAGTACTCACTGCCGCCGTCCACGAGGTAGACATTGCAGCCGATGCGACGACCGGCCTGCAGGTTCATCTCAATGACACGGTAGTTCGGGAACAGATAACGGCGCTTGATCATCCTTGCGGGGTCTCCTAGGCCGGTCGAAGACCCATCATGCGACAAGGCCGTCGCCGATGCGTCTGAACCGTGACGTCATATTACGGCAACGCGCCCAACGCAGCAAGCAGCGGCTTCAGGTGAGCGATCCATGCTTCCGGCTGCACGGATTTGCAACTAACGCGAGAGCCGTCAATCCGCATCCGAATCTTCCAGGGCCCCGGGGTCATCTTTGCCCTGTGCGTCGAGATATGTCTGGAGCATGATTTGAGCTGCGAGCATATCGCGGCGTTTTTTTCGGCCACGAGCGCGCAGCCCGGCGCTCCGCTGGCGAGCCTCGGCGTCAATAGACGAGTAGCGTTCGTCGTAGAAATTGACGGGCAGCCCCAACTCGGCAGCCATCCAGGCGCCGTATTTTCGAGCATCCTGGGCACGTTCACCTTCTTTGCCCACCTTTTCGTCCGGGACACCCACCACCACGCGTGCGAGCTGGTGGCTTCGCGCAAGTTCGCGGAAGAACTCGCCATCCTGGCTAGCCGACACGCGATGCCGAATGCCCAACGGGCTGGCAACTCGCCCCGACGTATCGCTCATCGACAACCCGATCCGCTTTGATCCGTAATCGATCCCTAGAATCCGCATGAAACCTCCGGTTTTCATTGAAAAGGGGCTACAGAAACTTGTCCAAACCTTGCTGACGCATCAACTCAACCAGTCGCTTGACCGATTCCTCCTTGCTCTTGTCGGCGACCAGCGTTGCATTTCCACATTGAACAATCACCAGGTTCTCGACGCCGATCGTTGCTACCACGTGACATGCTTCCGTGACAACGATGCTGTCTCTTGTCTCCAGACCGCAATGATTACCGCGAATCGTATTGCCGCAGGCATCACTGGCATGCAATCGCTCCACTGCCCCCCAGCTTCCCACGTCGTCCCAGCGAAATTCAGCTTCGACGACCACGACATTGCGCGAGTGCTCCAGCACGGCGTAGTCGATTGAGATGCCCTTGATTGTCTGATATTGATCGGCCAAAACGGCATCACGCCGCGGGCCATTCCATGCATCGCCGATACGATTCAGTGCCTCAACAATCTCTTGCCGAGAAGCGTGCAGCTCACTGAGTATTGTCTGGGCGGACCAAATGAACACGCCGCTGTTCCAATAGTACTCACCCGATCGAACGTACTGTTCAGCAACTTCCAGGTTTGGCTTCTCGCGAAAACATTTCACTTCAAAAGCGGTCGGGCCAGGTGGACCGCCAAGTTTCGCACCACGCTGAATGTAACCGTAGCCCGTCGCCGGACGATCCGGCTTGATTCCCAGCGTGACCAGCCTGCGACGGTCGTCACGCACCAATGCGTCAGCCACTTTGATAGTATTGCAGAACTTTTCGTTCGGATCGATCACGTGGTCGGCCGGCATCACAACGAGCGTGGCCTCCGGGTCGCGATTCGCCACGAGCGTCGCGGCCAGTCCAATGCACGGTGCGGTATCGCGCCGGCACGGCTCGGCGACGATGAACTCCGCTGGAATCTCCGGCAATTGACCCCGAACCTCCGCGGCGTGGTCCGCACCCGTGATGACCCACGTTCGCTCCGCAGGAACCAGCGACCCGATTCGCTGCACGGTTTGCTGCAACAAACTCAGTGAACCCACCAGGGGAAGCAAATGCTTGGGTCGGTTCTGGCGGCTCATGGGCCAAAACCGCGTGCCAACTCCACCTGCCATGATCACTGCGTGCAGCATAGTTTGGACTGTTGAACCGTTGAACTGTTGATCTGTACCTAGCCGAGCATCAGTTCAACCGTTCAACGATTCCATCAGATTCCTGTGGCCCCGGCACTACTCAGTTGTGTTGCATCAATCGATTCGCCACCAAAAGCCCGATTTGCATCTTGATACTGATCGAACGACCCGATGTCGTACCAAACACCGGCATCCGCGGTAATCGCGTGGGCATAAACCGGCACCTGCTTGTGCAGCCATGCCACAAAGTCGCCGGTCCGATCCGCCGAGTTGCCCTCGGCCAGATAGCGATTCACAAGTTCACGAACTTGCCGCTGGTAAACGTAAATTCCAATCGAGGCTAGCGTGTCGGGTGGATTCTTGGGCTTCTCAACGAACTTCACAACGCGTCCTTCAGCATCGCAGGTTGCGTGGCCCATGCGGCTGGCAACGGCTTTCGAACCCACGTCGAAAAGTCCGATCGTGTTGCCTCGCTTGCGAAAGCTTTCGATTACCGGAACCAACGAAAACGTGAATAGGTTGTCTCCATTCAACACGGCGAAATCGTCTCGTATCTCGCCCGAATCGAGTGCAAAACGCAAGTCGCCGATCGAGCCAAGCCGGGTCTCGTTCGTTTCAGTGCCATCGTCGAGCAGACTCACGTGAACAGTGTGATCTCCGCCTCCCAGCCACTCGCTAAAAACCGATGCAAACCGGTGATTCGTCACGAGCCATGCCGTTTCGATTTTGGCATCCGCCAAGCGATCCAGCAGGTGATCGAGCATGGGCCGTCCGGCTACCGGCAGGAGGTGCTTGGGTCGGTCCAGCGTGAGGGGGTGCAACCGCGTTGCAAAGCCAGCGCAGAGAATAATGCATTGCACGAATCTCGCCCTCCATGGTCGCGACGCTCGATTCCGTTCGCCCGGCCGCTTCCTGGCCGCCTGGGTCGCGAACTTTCTCAAGCGACATCCGCTCGAATCCTTTCGGGACGAATCATACCAAAACCCGCCAAACGGGCAACGCGAATAGGCCGATTACAACTCGAGCGAGTTCACGATTGTTACAATGTGGCAGACGTTGTTTGGCCGTCTCGGCGCCAATGTCAAGCGCGGTCGTCATGGAGAATGGTTCGAGGTAACCCAATGTCCAACGGTCCTTCGTCCATCCAGCCCGATAACACACCGCAATCGTTGTCGCCGCAGCCGCACCCGACGCCGGGTCCTGCGACTCCGGGAGTTTGGACATGGTATGTCGTTTACTGTGTCTTCATGGGCTTGATTTATCTATTGTGCACGAGCGCTGCTGTGCTCGTACTTGTGTTCGCTGACACGATTGCCGCAGACGATCCAGAAATCAACGCGATAGAAACACGGCTGTTTTCCAGCATTATGTGCGCGGTATCGCTTCCACTCATGTTGCTGTTTGCAACCGCGCCCTTCTTGCCCAGGACCAAATTGGCATGGATTTGGGGATTCATCACCATAGGGATCGGTATGACGAGCGCATGTTGTTTGCCCGTTACGATTCCACTACTCATCTTCTGGATCAAGCCGGGAACAAAGGACTTCTTGCATGTGAAGTGACCAAAGGAGCAGCCCTCGGCATTGGCTGTCATGCCCAGTCGATCAACCACACTCGACGCGCAGTCCATCGTACGCAAGCTCGACTCCGTCTGGCAGCCTGGCATTGGTCGTTGCATGATCAAGTTCGTGGGTGATGTGCGTGAAGAAGCACCGTCGTGGCCGAAGTTGAGCCACCACTTCGAGGCTCTCGCTCAAGCTGAAATGCGTGGGATGCGGTCGATCTCGCAGGGCGTCCAGCACCAACACGTCCAGGCCGGCCAAGAGCCGCATGCTGTGTCTCGGAATGCGGTTCACGTCGGTGCAGTACGCCAGATTGCCGAACCGAAACCCCAGGACGCGAAACCGCCCGTGAAGCAACCGAATCGGAATACACTGCCGGCCCAGCACCTCGAACGGCCGCCGGACGTTGATCGTGCGAAAATCCAATCGGGGAACGCCGCCGCGAGGAATCTTGTGTGACCAGCTATCGAACGCATAGGAAAACGTGCGGCGCAAGACTCGCTGCACTGTGCGTTCGGCATACACCGGGAGCGGACCACCGATCGCGAAATTCAACACTCGCACGTCATCCAGCCCGAAGATGTGGTCGGCATGATAGTGCGTGAAGAGCAGGGCATCGACTCGCCCCACACATTCACGCAGAAGTTGAAGTCGCAGCTCGGGCGCGGTGTCGATCAGGATATTGCCGCCGGGCACCTGCAAAAGCACGCTGGGTCGCGTTCGTTGATTTCGCGGGTCGCGAGACTTGCAAACGGCACAGCCACAGCCGATGACCGGTACACCCGACGATGTGCCGCTTCCCAGGAATATGAGCTTCATGATCGCGTCAGCCGCCTGAGCGGTTTCGGGTTCGATATTTTTCGCTCGCCTGAGTCAGGAATCGCCGCTCCTGGTCGGTCAGGCTGGCCATTCCATCGCGGTGCAACTTCGCCAGGATCTCGTCGACACGTCGCTCCTGCTCTTGCTTGGCGGCCAATTCGCGTTCGCGTTTCACTCGCTCGCGGCGGCGACGCCAACGCTCCCACGCACTCAGCCGCCGGGCCTTGGGCTTCGGCTGGCTGACGGCCAGGCTGGTGTACCCTTGAGAAAAATCGTAGCCGAACACCGATTCGTCATAGAGCATTCCGGCCTCCAGCATCTGCCGCTCACGCTGCGAGACGTGATAAACAAAAAACGCCAGCCCGATAAGCATCAGGCCCTCGGGCTTGCTCGTGTTTCCCAGGATTTGCCAAAACCCAATGATGCCCATCGCGATGGCACAGACCTTCGCCACCTGGACGGCGATCAGAGTGGCCCGGCCAAAGCCGATTCGGTTCCAAAGCAAGCAGCGAAATATGCGGCCACCGTCCATAGGGAATGCCGGGATCACGTTGAACAATAAAAGCAGCCAATTAAACGCAAACGTACCCGCAACCCAAAACAGCCAGTCATTGATTCCACGGCTGAACACCTCGCCGCCCAACTGGTTGAAAGGGTTCATGGGAGGCCAATAACCGGCCAGTGCAATTACCACCCCTGATCCGAGGCACAGAAACACATTCACCAGCGGCCCCCAAACGGTGCTGACGAATTCGGCCCAAGCCTTGCGCGGGACCGAAACAAACGCCAGCCCGCCCAGCGGCCACATCAATATCTCCGTCGCCTCGCCACCCACCGCCCGCGCCGAAAAACAATGGCCAAACTCATGGAACAACACACTGAAGAACAAAATGACGCTACATCCCAGCACCCATTGAAACTCATAGACACCGCCCTTGATCGCCGCGTTCAGCAACAGAGGCACTAGCAACAAGATGAAAAAGAGATGAACTCGAACACGAATCCCGAAGTACCTGCCCGCCGGTACTGACCAGGTCATCGGATCACTCATCCAATCGGTCATGTTCGTGTCCCAGTGTCGGCGAGGAACTATCAGGTGAAAGAAGTCAGAAGTATTCTAGCCACCGCGTCGATTTGCAGCAACGAAGCTCAGCACGCGGTAGTGTCTTAATCTGGAATCGGGTTCTTGGCCGGTCACTTCATGGCGTCAGCTTTTGCCGCTTGGAATTCCGGCAACAATCTGCGGCAGAATTGGCTCACCGAGTCGACCAGCGAAGCCTTGCGTTTCGATCCGAGACGGCATTAGAATTTCGCCCATCACCAATTCCCTTCAGGGGGGCGAACCCTGCCAAACACCGCCGTTTTTGAACAGGTTGAGATTGATGAATTGGTTCAATCGGTTGATGACGAACGGGACGACACGGACCCATTCAACATAGTCGTGGCCCTGGGATGATTCGACACTTGGCCGTATGATATGAATGCGATACGTGAGGGATAAACGCGATGACATTGAAACTAAGCCAACCGGCTGACCTTGAACAGCGCCCGCGCGAAGAAGCTCAGCGGCAGGGTGTAGCCGCCGAAACGTGCGTTGTGATGGTGTTGGACAAATGTCTTCCTGCCCAGGACAAACGAACCGAGGCCGTCGCACTCTTGCAGTCTTGGATCGACGACATCGACCACGCGGAACAACAGGAAACCGGCAACTACTTGGTGCAGGTACTGGACGAAGACCGTCTATCCGACAGAAAGCTTTTTCCTCCTGAGTTGAAAGGGATCACCTGGTGAGCCGCGTAGTGGTTCTGGACGCCGGCCCGCTCACCCCCGGCGTCACCTACGAATTCTGGCTCGTCGGACACAACTTCCAAGGCGATGGCCCGGAGAGTAATCATGTGTCGCATGCCGTGCCGGTGGGGCCATAAGTCGCCGATGGTTTCGTGGTGATACCCCGCCAAACCGGCGGGGTATCACGGAACGATCAGCCGCTTTGGTTTGCACGAAAACGATTGAAATGCAAAGACTTACCGGCAACAATCCAGAAACTCAGTAACCGTGATACCCCGCCGAGTGGCCGTGATACCCCGGTCGGGAGACTCACAAGTTAGCCGACTTCAAATCTCTCAGGGAGGTAACCAGCATGGACGCTGCCCACTCAGCTTCTCCGCGATTCCGCGTGAGATTCACCGTCACTCAATTGATGCTCGCCATCGCAGTCGTCGCGATAGTCCTCTGGGGCTTCCGCCAACCGTTTCTGAGGTATCAGGAGGAACTGCGCGCGCTGAAGATTCTTCAAGGATTCAGTGGCTACGCGGGCCGGGGCACGGACGGCGTGACGTACGCCAGAATTGGGAACGTGCCTCACTACAACTACGTCGCGAATGACCGCCTTTGGGCGACGCAACGCTTCACCTGGACAGACGGCCTGGCGAGTCCGCTAACGCAGTTGCACCTCGACGGAACCAAACTGACAGACAAGGAATTGGACAGTGTGGGACGGCTCACCGAGCTTGTCGGCCTTTGGCTCGACGACACAAACATCACCGACGACGGCTTGGCGCACGTTCGCAATCTTCGAAGGCTGCATCGGCTTTACCTAAACAACACCAAGATTACCGATCATGGCCTGCAACACTTGACCGGACTCAAGAACCTTGCTGAACTGAGAATCCAGAACACCAAGATTACGGACGCGGGTGTCGACGTGCTGCGAAAGGAATTGCCGAGATGCGAAATCGTGAGGTAGCCGATGCGCGATGGCGAAGCGCCGGCAAACGAGGCGTTGGACCAGAGCCGTGCTCGCATTTTGGGTTGTTGTGGTCTGTCGCTTCGTTTTGGCTTTTTGGTAGTTCGAGGTGTCTGGGCTTGTCCGCACGGCCCGGTCAACGCCGGCGTTACCCAGCGCGGGGTAAATCTCTCATGAAGAAGATCGCGGCCTCATTTTTCATTTTGTCACTTCTCGGGGGCGTTTGGATTCCAGCCGATCCTTGTCTTCCCGACCGCCCGCAGCATGAAGGGAAGGTGGTGCTCTTCGGCAACCTGCACGCGCACTCGAAGTTGTCGGACGATATCAAGGGCGCGGGGGATGAGTTGTTGCCGAGCAAGGCGTTTCAGTATGCGCACCTACACGGGCTGGATTTCCTGGCGATCACGGACCACCACAATGCGACGGGGTGGCTGGGGTCGAGTCTTCGAGCCCCCAGCCGATGCTGCGTTACATGACGACGAACTGGGGGCTCGAAGACTCGACCCCAGCCACCCAGGGCCGAACAGCCGGGACGGCTCGGATCAAAGTTTCTGGCCCCAGAGCGTCAGGCCGGCGATCTCATCGGGCGTGGCGGGCGCCGGAAGACGCAGGGCGAACTTCTCGTGGCTGCCCAGGTATTTGCGAAGACTCTCGGCATAGCCGGTCGGTGATTCGTCGCGAAGGTCGCTGGCATTGATGGTCAGGAGATGTCCGCAACCGCATTCCTCGAAGAGTTGCACCAGAGAAGGGTCGTTGCGCACTTCGTTGTCGCGAAACGCGGCGAGTTCGTCCAGCTTCATGAACTCGATGTCGCTGCGTCGCAGGCGCCGCTTGTGGTACAGCAAGTCGGATTCGGGCGTCCCCTGCATGGTCAGGAACAAAAAGGTTTTCAGCAGCACACAATCGGCCAAGCGCACGCCGACGAAATAGCCGAGCTTGTGCTGCATGTGCCGGTACTCGACGAGAAAACTATTCTCAGTCCGTCGCGTGAATCGAGGGAACAACAACGACGACGCGATGGGATGTATTGGCTTGGAACAAGGAACGCGTGCTTCGACCTGCTCGAGTACGTGACTCTGGATATAAACCGGATACTCCCTGGGGTCGTCTGGAAAGCCGAGCTCGCTGCCGTTCCAAGCCAGTTCCTTGAGACCCGGTCCGGCGGCAGGCAGGCAGCAGCGAAAGACGGGGCGCGGCCGGTCATCGATCGTGATCGTGGTTCGATCGGGAGTCCTCTTGTGCAGCACGATCTGCAGGACCGGTTTTCCTCCGGGGGTGATCCGGTTGGCATACTCAAACCACAAGATGCGCTGGTCCATTTGCGAGTTGTGCAACATGACGATCAGGAGTGTCACCTGGAAGTTCCTCACGACGTGATTCTCCTGCTCCGTCATGAAGGTTCGCAGTTGAGCGGCAAACTTCGCGAGTTCGCGATACGGATGGTCCTGAGGGTCGTCGCCGCTTTCCTGCAGAAACTTCAGAAGTGCTTCCGCGTTGACCTTGAGCGGTTGCAAGACGCAAAGCATTTCTTGTGCGCTCACATTTGCGCCGCGGGGGGTGTACCGCAGCAATTGGTGGAACTGGCTCTGGATTTCAATCGCCTCCGGGCAACCTTCGGCGGTGGCGTCGAGGATCACCTCGGGTGTGGGCAGAGCGAAGTTCCGCCAAACCGGTTGGGCGGCGGGCGGGAAACGATTGAATGTTTCCAGCAAACCGGCATGACGCAGGGTGCCGTCAAAGAAGTCGAACTTCTTCTGCTCGGCACGCTGCCGGTGCTCTTCGCGTTTCTTCAGTTTCGCCTTCCGATGCTGGCTCATCGTGGGAACATGATAACGGCAGAATCTCGCCCCTTCCAATCGCCTCGTCGTTTAACCCGGTTTGTTCATCACGCGAATGGTAGTAGCACCATAAAGGCTGTTCGACAAAATGTTTATGGTCGAGAATCGTCGAAAAACCCCACCCGTTTGCCAGTCTGACGCCTTCAGGACGGGCAAACGACCAGCCGTTTGACGATCTTGAAGGCTCAAGATCGGCGGACCGACAGGCTGTTGCGAGACTTGAAGGCATCGCGGAGGCAAAACGACGGGCGTTCGCCGATCTCGAAGGTTCAAGAATCCCAAACCGACAGCCGTTCGTCGGTCTCGAACGGTCAAGCCTGTCGGCCGAACTGGCTTCCGCAGGAATTGAAGGCATCGCGATGGCGAACCACCAGACGTTTGGCACTCCTGAATTTTTAAAATTGCTGGCCGGTCGAGTGCTTGGGAGACGTGAAGATATCAGGGAGTGGAACCGTCGCTCTCGAACCATCCCGCAGGACAACTTCTCGCCACTCCGTTGCGTGGCTTCGGCTTCGTTAGCCGTGGAGCAGGCTGCCATCCTGCTCATCTTGGGAAGGAACTGGCAGGTAGGCTAGTAGCCTGCCCAACGATCCATTTCTTTGGAAGGATGAATGCGCTGCCAAGTCGAGAAGCCAAATAGATGAGATCACTACCCAGCACGCAACTCACCCGCCACGACGAGTCAATTCCATGAACCGCGTACGGAGGTCGCGGGTGATTGGGCCGGGATGACCCGTGCCGATGACGCGGCCGTCGCACTTGACCACGGGAACCACTTCAGCGGCCGTGCCGGTCAGGAAGCACTCGTCGGCCGTGTAGACATCGTGGCGCGTGAGAACTGCCTCGCGCACTGCGTGCCCTGCCTGCGCGGCCAATTCCATGACCGCGCCGCGAGTGATCCCCTCCAAAATGCCTGCGTCGTTCGGCGGCGTAAGTACTGTCCCCTGGCGAACGATGAAGATGTTGTCGCCGGTACACTCCGCCACTTCACCCTTTGAATTCAACATTAAGGCCTCCGGTGCCCCGGCGTCTACGCCTTCGATTTTGGCCAGAATGTTGTTCAGGTAGTTGAGCGATTTGATCCGCGGGCTTAGAGCGTTCGCGTTCGTTCGAACCGTGCTCGCCGTGACGATGGCCAGGCCCTTTTCATAAAGCTCCGGCGAATACAGCTCGATGCGGTCCGTGATGATGATGACCTGCGGGTTCGATGTCTTTCTGGGGTCCAGTCCCAGGTAGCCGGCACCGCGAGTGATGACAAGCCGAATGTAGCCATCCGTGATGCCGTTCACCTTGAGCGTGTCAATAACCGCCGCGGCCATTGCCTCCTTCGTCATCGGAATCTCAAGACGAATGGCCCGCGCCGATTCGTACAGCCGATCCAGGTGCTGATCAAGCCGAAACACCCGGCCGCCATAGCTTCGAATACCCTCGAACACGCCGTCGCCATACAACAGCCCGTGATCGTAGACCGAAACCTTGGCATCGTCCTTATCGTACAGCTTGCCGGAAATGTAAACCTTCAATCCCATGTATGACTCCTAAACCTCGATCATGACCAGATGTGATGCAGGATACTCGATGTTGGCATCGGCAGACAATTCTGCCTTCGTTAGGGACATGGCCAAAGAGGCCGATGTTCACGGCGTACCACCCTGCTCAGGGCCGGTCGGCACCCACTGGAACTTGTACGCATCGCCCAATCGTAGGCGGGCGATGTACACAATCTGGTGCGTATGGCCCACAAAATGGCTGCTGGAATCGAAAATGGCCGCCAGCAGAGTTGTGTCGAAACCCTGGATTCGCTGCTGCGCTAACAGGCGAGCGGGATCGGTCGCGGCTAGGACCGCACTCGCCTCGGCGACGGTTTCGCGGAGCTTGCCCACAAGGTCTGCCCGAGCGATCGGCCGGCGATCGGAGAACTCTTGGGACCGGTTTCGCGTGTCAGGTACACCTCCGACGCCGTGGATGATCCACTGGCGCACGTTGCCGCAAAGGTGAAGGATAACGTTCTGAATACTGTTGTGCGACTCGTGGCTGCGCCAGCACAGGTCCGAATCCGACAACTGATCCAAACAGTGCATGATCTTTCGCAACGATGAATCCAACGTCCGGCGTGCCTCATCAAGATAGGCACGACCGATTGAGGGATCGACAGAGTCGGCAAGAGTACCTGTTTGGGCTTCGATAGGCATGGTAGGTCTAATTGGCCCAATGACGCAAACCGAACGGCGACCCCGGAATCACCTAGGAGTTCGTCCAAGAATTGCGATGCGTCTCTCGATTGAGGGCTGCTAAGGTGCTCGTCAGAGGTCGTTGGCGACCTCGGCGCGCACCGGGGGCGCAGGAGGTCAACGAACGCTGAAGGTGAAT
>Ga0247727_10001030_pt1 | contig 67823 bp, 59 predicted proteins | sample WisWelCaveWW1625_FD_202498 | JGI IMG/M metagenome (GOLD analysis project Ga0247727, IMG submission 202498) | Biofilm microbial communities from Wishing Well Cave, Virginia, United States - WW16-25 | ecosystem: Environmental > Aquatic > Deep subsurface > Groundwater > Cave microbial mat | place... | reverse complement strand
CCGAGGTGCGCAGCCTTCGCATTCTCGGCGGCGCCGACATCGTCGAGGGATTCGATGCGCGCGGTGATGGCGGCGCCAGCGAGAAGCCGACGCCCGGCACGGTCCTCGTGATCGACGAGGCGCGCGCCGGCGATCTGCGGACATCGAGCGCGCCGTACGACCGCAAGGTCGCCGGGGTCGTATCCGGCGCGAACGGCATCGTGCACGGCATGAAGCTCGGGCAGGACGGCGCGCTCGACGGCGAAACGCTCGTCGCGATGACCGGCCGCGTCTACGTGAAGTGCTCGACGGAAAACGGCGCGATTCGCCCGGGCGATCTCCTCACGACGTCGGCGACTTCGGGCCACGCGATGCGGGCCACCGATCACGCGCTCGCGAACGGCGCGGTGATCGGAAAGGCCATGTCCTCACTCGACTCGCGGACGGGGCTCGTCCTCGTCCTCGTCAATCTTCAGTAAGCGGCCGCGAAAGGAGGAGTGACATCAATGAATCGAATCGCAACCGCGCCGCGGTGGATGCTGCTCGTTGCGCTCGCGCGCTGCGCGATGAGCGGTGTCGCGACCGCGCAAACCGCGGAGATCCCGTACCACACCGAAAGCTACACGCTCGAGTCTGGCCGTCACGACGGCGCCGGCCTCGAAGTCCGTCGCCCGCTTGAGAGAGTGATCCGCATCGAGGGCGCCGAATGGCTGCAGATCGCCTTCGATGGCTACGATCTGGGGAGCGGAAGTTGGATTTCGCTGCGCTCCCTCAGAGACGGCGGATTGCAAACGCTCGACGCGCGATCGATCAAGAAGTGGGGCTCTCGCTCGGCGTACTTCAACGGCGATGCCGTGGAGCTCGTGCTCCACGTCGCGCCCGATGACCGCGGCGTCTTCGTCAATGTCGCACGCGCGATCGTCGGCGAGCTGGCGCGTCGCGCGGCAGTGCTCGATGAAGACCCCGCCTTCCTCAAGTCGATCTGCGGCGCTAGCGACGATCGCACGTCGTCCAACGACAACAGGGTCGGCCGCCTTCGGCCGAGCGGCTGCACCGCTTGGCGGGTGACGAACGGCGCGTTTCTGACCGCCGGGCACTGCGTCGATCTCGATCCCGACAACAGCGGGCCACTGCTCCCGGACGGTGTCCTCGACTCACTCACCGTCGTCGAGTTCAACGTTCCCGCCTCGGACTCAAACGGCACGATCACGAACGCCGCACCAGTGGACCAGTTCCCGGCGAACAACACGACCGTCCAGTGGCGCTTCGACGGCACCGGACAGGGGTTCGGGAAAGACTGGGCGGTGTTCGGCGTCTACCCCAACGATTCGACCGGCATGATGCCGCACCAGGTGTACGGGCTGCCGTTTCGCATGACGAAAGAGACGCCGACGTTCGGCCAGACGATGCGCGTCACCGGCTTCGGCGTCGACTCGCTCCCCGCCGGCACGCCGGGTCCGTTCAACCAGAGCAACATGACGAATCAGACGACGATCGGAACGTACAACGCGGAGACCTCGAGCGGGCAGGACATCTGGATCTCGCACACCGTCGATACGGAGGGCGGCAACTCCGGGTCGCCGATGATCTGGGAGACGAACGGTCTCGCCGTCGGCGTCCATACGAATGCCGGCTGCACTTCGACCGGCGGCACGAATCTGGGAACGTCGTTCGAGGTCGACGCGCTCGAGACTACGATCATGAACTTCCCCGGTGCGAACACGCGCTACGTCGACGTGGGACACCCGATGCCGGTCGTCGAAGACGGCTTCGTGTTCCGTCCGTTCAACACGATCCCCGAGGGAGTCGATCTGGTGCCGGTCGGCGGAAACGTGTCGGTCGTCGCGGGCTCGTACGTCGTCTCGACGAACTACTTCACCAACAAGGCGCTGACGATCACCGCGCCCGTGGGCGAGGTATTGATCACGGCGCCGTAGGATGGCGCGAACTTGAGGTGCCAACATGGCGCCTCCAGCCACTGGAGGCTCAGCATGCGTAGCTTTGTGCGCGCAAGCGGCGCGGTTCATATCTTGCCGTTTCTGGTACTCCTCGTCCGGAACGCTCGAACTTCTCGCCTCGTCGAACCCGTCCCGTAATGGGGCTCCGGTTTTCTTGCGCGTCGCGGGCGCGGAATGCGTCATGGGCTGCCGTCTCTACGGAGGATCCGGAGTCCCATCGCGCCACTCGCTCCATGTTGCGGCTCTCGGCCGTACTCGTCGCTGCGGTGCGCAGGTGACGCCGTTCGCCTGTGCGGAAGCAAGGGAGCGTGGCTCTCGTTCAGCGGTGCTCCTTGCGTCCGACATGGGCCACTCCGTTTATCATGCCGTTGGGTTCCACGACGCTGGCACGGTCGCGTATTGGTACCGGCAGCTTCGAGGCCACGCCAGAAGCTGATGGGGGGGGTCATGAGACGATTGATTGTGAGTCTTCTTCTAATTATCGCGGCGGTGGGCGGGACGACCACGTTTTGGAGCGCGGGATGGTGCGAGACTCCGGCGGCGTCCAAGAGCGGCGGCGCATCTTGCTCGACGGCGCCACGGGCAATGGCGTCCTTCGGCGTGACGGGGATGACTTGCTCGGCATGTGCCGCGTCGATCGAGACGGCGTTGCGCCGACTCGATGGAGTGCAGGCGGCCGAAGTGAGCTTCGAAAAGGCGCTGGCGATCATCACCTTCGACCCGACCCGGATTCAACCCGAGACGCTGACGGCGACCGTCGAGTCAGCGGGCGGAACCGAGCATCAATTCGGCATTGGAGTACTTCCGGAGCAGGGCGCGAGCACGCCGAATATTCGGAAGACGACACGCCCAGAGCAGTTGAGCTTCTACTCCGTGCCGCTCGTCTGCGCTGCGGCGCCCGAGATCGGTTGTGGCAGTCGGACGAAGCCGATTCTCCTTATGCTCGGGACCAAGCCCGAGGTCTCCGCCATCTGGCTCAATCGCCAAGGAACGATGCTCGCCATTGCCTGGGATCCCAAGACGCCTGCGATCCGGAGAACAGTGATCACGACAACGACCTTCGGCCAGCTCGAGTTTGCTGCGGAGGAATTGACCGGCGACGATCGGGGGCTGGCGTTGAAAGACTTCTGATCCGATGCCCTCTGGTATGGAACAGAAGCACTCGACCTCTTGAGCGACGAGGAAGCGAATATCATCGCGGCTCGCCTCGTTCGACGATTGGGAGCAAGAGCCACCCTCTCGGGCGAGACGGCCCGCAAACTCGAGACGACCATCGCCGAGGTCTTCCGGCAGAGGTTCACTGGACGGGAGGACGGAAAGCCGACGCGGACCGCGCCCGAGCTGCAAGAAGAAGCGCTGCAAGAAGCCGGATCGTTCCTGGATGAGAAGACGCTTGCCGCGCTCAGGGACGTGGTCGCGCTGGGCAATCGCCCCCTGGCTGGGGAGAACTGAGGAGCAGCCGCCAACGATTTGCCCGAGCGGAGTCAGTGCCGCACTAAACGGTACCGCCCGGGGATTCCTCGTCTCAAGTCGATCTCCACCCCAAGACCCGCGCGTCCACCGCGCGATTCTCTACCGGTGCCCGACGATCGTCACGATGCCAAGCCCCTTGCGGCGCGGGGTCCCATGCTCCACGATCGCGACTTAACGGAAGCGATCCTCGACTGCGACACACAGCCGTCCGCCGGAGATGGGATTGATGCGCGCTGGACCTCCTCCACAAGAGCCCCCGCCGCCGGCGGTACCCGCGCCGCTCCTGGCTACGACCGAGTTGCTGCGCCTCGCCAAGGATGGCGACGCGCACGCCCGAGAACAGCTCATGGCGCGCTATCTTCCGCGCTTGCGTCGTTGGGCCGCAGGTCGCCTGCCGATGCGCGCGCGCTCCCTCCTCGACACGGCGGACCTTGTTCAGGAAACGCTGATCGCGGTTCTCGAAGGCTTCGACCGGATCGAGGTCCGGGGTCCCGGCGGTTTTCAGGCGTATGTTCGCCAGACGGTCCTCAACCGTATCAAGGATCAGGTGCGGTGGTCGGCGCGCAGGCCTGGGCCGGACGGCGTGCCTGAGACGATTGACGATCCCTCGCCGTCGCCGCTCGAGAACGCGATCGGTGCAGACGTCCTCGCGCGGTACGAGCGCGGGCTCGCCCGGCTGAACGATTCCGAGCGGGAGCTTCTCCACTTGAGGATCGAGCTGGACTTCGACTACGAGGAGATCGCGGGGATGACGGGAAAACCGAGCCGTGACGCAGTCCGGGTGGCGATTCAGCGGGCGCTGGCCCGTCTGGCGGAGGAGATGGGTCTTGAGCGATAACCACGATCGAGTCGAGGAACTCCTGAAATCCATCTCCGATGGGAATCCCGTGGACTGGGATTCGATCACGCGCGATGCGAGCACCGGCGATCGCGTCCGGATTGCGGCATTGAGCGAGCTTTCCCGAATCGCAGCGTTCAGCCGGAGTCTCCAGCGGGGAGGCGAGCCGTTTGCGTCGCCGGCGGCGGGAAGCGCGGCGCAACCCGAACGCTGGGGTGACCTACTCCTGCTCGAGCCGCTCGGCTCCGGGGCGAGCGCCGACGTTTATCGCGCGTGGGAGATTCGGCTCCAAAGGGAAGTGGCGCTCAAGCTTCTCAGACCCGACGCGGCGGGAAACGCGGGACGCGACGCGGACGCCGCGCTCCTGCAGGAAGGGCGGGCCGCGGCGCGCATCCGTCATCCCAGCGTTGTCACAGTTCACGGCATCGATTCTCATGACGGGAGGGTTGAGCTGTGGATGGATCTCGTCCGCGGCGTGACGCTCGAGCAGATCGTCCATGACCGCGGGCCGCTCACCGCCGACACGGCGATCCGGATCGGAATCGACGTCGGCTCGGCGATCGCCGCCGTGCACGGCGCTGGACTTCTGCACCGCGACGTCAAACCGGCGAACATCGTTCGGGACGAACGGGGCCGGTACGTTCTCACTGATTTTGGCCTGGGATGCCGAACGGCCGCGACCTCTCTCGCGAGCGCGCAATCGGGAACACCGATGTACATGGCGCCCGAGCTGTTCGCGGGAGCCGCCGCATCCGAACGATCGGACATCTACGCCCTCGGACTGACGCTCTGGTTCGCCCTCGCCGGTCGCCATCCGTTCGAGGCCGACTCTTTGGCGAAACTGATGGCCCAATCGGGACAGGGACCGGCGCGACTGCGCGAGGTGCGCTCCGAGATTCCGGAAGAGATTGCTGCGCTCGTTGACCGAGCCGTGGCACGGCGTCCTGAGGATCGCCCCGCATCGGCGGCTCGTTTCGTGGAGACGCTCGAATCGTGCGCGACCGGCGCGCGCGCGGCGGCGCCCGGATCGCCCGGATCGCGCGGCGCCACGCGGCGGTCGGCGCGGGGCGCGGCGCTCGCGGCGTTGCTCGCGATCGCGATCGCAACGGCGGCGATCGTGACTCTCCGGAACGGACGAGACGATTCCGCGGCGAATCGTGCTCGCGTCGCGAACGCACCGGCGACGGCGGCTCCCGCTCCCGCCGCGCCGGCGTACGACGTCGAAGCGGCGTTCCTGAAGCGCGATGACGATGCGGCCGCGCGTCTCCTGAACGGGGACCGGGTGAGCCCGGGCGATCGCCTGTCGCTCGAGGTTCGCGCGACCCGCGCTGCGTGGGTGTACGTGCTCAACGAAGATGACCGCGGCGAGCACTACATACTCTTCCCGCAGCCGCGCTTCGACACCAAGAATCCGATCCCGGCTGATCGAACCCTTCTTCTGCCCGGAACGATCGATGGACTCGAGAACGCGTGGACCGTCACGAGCGCCGGCGGGCGGGAGCACTTCCTGATCGTCGTGAGCCCTGAGCCACTGCCCGAGATCGAAGCCGACCTCGGCCGCCTGCCGGCCGCCGAGCCCGGCCGGCCGATCGAATACGCGCAGGTCGGTGCGAGCACCGTAGAAGTGTTGCGCGGCGTGGGCGGCGTCTCGCCTCTTCCGGCAGGGGCGGCGCAGCCCGCGGCGCGCTCTCGCGCCTTCGATCGATTCCGCGCGCTGGCCGGACGCGAAACGGGAGTGTCGGGAGTTTGGACGCGCCAGATCGTGTTCGAGAATCCGCGACCTTGAGGCTGCATGACCCGTGCGTGAAATGAAAACCGTCCTCTTCGCCTTGGCCGCTTTCGTGCTCCTCTCGCCAACCGCCGTCGACGCCGCCGGCGCCGACGTGTCTGATACCCAATCGGAGATTCGCGCGCGCCTCGATAAGGCGAATGCTTCGTATGCGGCAGGCAACCTTGCCGAGGTGGAGAGCATCGCCGTCGAGGTGCGCTCGACTCTGGAGGAGTCCGCGGCCCCTGACTCCCTCCTCTTGGCTGAAGCGTGCTTCCGCATCATGCAGTCGAAGTTCAACCGGTTGATGTACTCCGACTCGACGGCCATCGAGGCGGGGCTCACGAGCCTCGCGCTGCTCGACGCCTCCGCTCAGGCTCCGGATACGCTGCGGCTCGAAGTGCATCGTCTGCTCGGCCGCTCCTACACCGAGCGCCGGATGTCCCGAGAGGCGCTCGACCATCTGAATGCGGCGCTGGCCATCGCAAGGCGGCGCACCGACTGGGCGGGCCTTCCTCTCTCCACCGTCCTCTTCAATCTGGGGAACGCGCTCGGCAACATCGGAGAGAACGATTCCGCGCTCGCGGCATATCACGAGTCCCTCGCGATCCGACGAAAGCTCGAGATCCCGCGAGATACGGCGATCGGTACGTGCTATGCCTACATGGGCACCGTTTACGTGCAGCAGGACAAGCCGGAATTGGCCGAGGAGGCGTTCGCGGCGTCGATTCGTTCCCTCGAGGAGAAGGTCGGGCCCAATCACCAGAGCCTCAACGTTCCGCTGAGCCGCGCGGCCGCTTTCGAGTTTGGGCGAGGCGACTATGCGCGATCGATCGACTACAACCAGCGCAGTCTCCGCATTCTTCAGACGGACCCCGCACACGCGACCAATCCCAACTTTCTCGTCGTTCAGCTCAGCATCGCGCAGGGTCTGGAGATGCTCGGTGACGACGAGCAATCGAACGCTGTGTACAAGCGGGTCATGCCCGGCATCGAAGCCTGGGTCGGGCCGCGGCATCCCACGGTCCTCGCCGGCTGGCTCAGCGTCGCCTCGTCGAGCTCGAAGCTCGGAGACATCGAGGGCGCGCTCGAAATCTACGCGCGCGTGCGGCAGACGTACGAGGAAGACACGGCGGGTACGGAGCTCGCCCCGCTGGCTTCCGTGCTGGTGAACGAGGCGATGCTCCTCAGGGACAAAGGTCTTGCCGACTCGGCGCTGGCGCTCGCCGTCCGCGCGGAGGAGATCACGAGGCGGGACGAGGCGGTAGGCCCGACAATGACGCTCATGTCCTTGAGCATCCAGATGTCGATCCACTCACGGCGCGGCGACTGGGACGAGTTCGATCGGATCGACGCCACTCTCCAACAGGATTTGGAGCGTCTCGCGTTTGCCGGAAATAACGAGACGGACGTCGTCTGGATTTGCCGGAGCGAGGCGGCGGCGCTGCGCGGCCGGCACGCCGACGCGGTGAACGCGGCGGCGAACGGCGCGCGCCACGTGCGGGAGCGCCTCGTTCACAACGTGCGATCGCTGTCGGACCGCCAGGGGTTGTCGCTCGCGAGCACGCTCTCAGAGCCGCTCGATCAACTGCTCCGCGTCGGCGCGCAGTCCGATTCCGCCTCGATTCGTCTGTGCTGGGACGAGGTTGTGCGGCGGCGCGGCATCGTCCGCGCGGAGATCTCGATGCGCCGGCGGCCGCCGGGCGCGGCCGAGGATTCGCCGATCGCCGCCGCGCACGCCGCGTGGGTGAGCGACCAGGCGCGTCTCGCGAAGTTCGACGTGGGCCTCGGAGGTTCGCGCGACGCCACGAGCGATTCCACGTTGGCTGCGCTCCGCGCCCGCGTCGACGAGTCGGAACGGCAGCTCGTGCGCACCATCCCGGCCTCTGAACTGCCCGGCGACCCGAGTCTCGTCGGGATCGATTCCATCCTCGCGCGGTTGCCTGGGGATGCCGCGCTCGTCGGCTTCGTACAGGCGCCGGGATCGGATGGAGAGCGCCACCTCTTGGCGTTCCTCGCCGGCGGCGAGTCGCGCGCGCCGCGATCACTCGATCTCGGCGACGTCGAAAGTCTGGAGAAGCTTGTCGGCGAGTGGAAGGCGGAGCTGGGCAACTCCGAGTCGGGGCGACGATCCGAGGAGATCTGCCGCTCGCTCGGCGCACGAGTGCGGTCGCGTGTCTGGGACCCGATCGCGGCCGCGGTGCGCAGCTCGCGCAACGTGTACGTCGTGCTGGAGGCGCCGGTGGACGGCCTCCCATGGGGCGCACTGCCGGCGGCCACTGGCGGCTACCTTGTCGAGTCGGAGCCGGTCGTGCGCGTGCTCGAAGCCGAGCGCGAGATCGTGCCGAATGACGCGCTCGCGACGGGCGCCGGGCTGTTGGCGCTCGGAGCGATCGACTACGAAGGCGCGCGACCCGAGAGCACGGCGGCGACGATTCAGATCGCGACCCTCTTCCGAGGGCTCTCGTCGGGATGTGACAGCGTCGCCGGGCGGCGCCTCGCCGCATTGCCTGCGACGGGCGCCGAAGTCCGCGACGTCGAGGCCGCGTGGTCGCGCGGGCCGGCATCGTTCGGGCCTTCGACGCGTCTCGAGGGCGAAGACGCAACCGAGGCCGAGTTCAAGCGGCTCGCCGAGGGACATCAAGCGCTTCATCTTGCGACGCACGGCGTGATGCTGAGCGACGCGTGCGGAGACTCTGCGCAGAATCTGCGAGGCGTTGGAGGCGTCGGACCGATTGCGGCGGACCGCGAGGCTTCGCCGTCGAGACCAAAGACAACCACCAAGACTCGTCGCGTATCACCTTGGCTTGGCCGCCAGGTATTCCTCGCGCTCGCCGACGCGAACCATGCGCGCGACGGCGCGCGCGACGAGAACGAGGGCCTTCTCACCGCCGAGGAGGTCGCGACGCTCGACCTGCGCGGCGTCGACTGGGTCGTGCTCTCCGCGTGCCACTCCGCGGCCGGAGAGGCCTGGAGCGGGCAGGGCGTGCTCGGGATGCAGCGCGCCTTCCATCTGGCGGGTGCTCGCACCGTCATCGCGAGCCAATGGTCCGTGGAGGATCAGGCCACACGCGAGTGGATGCGAGCGCTTTACGAGGCCCGCTCGGGCGGCGCGCTCCGTGCCGCCGACGCAATGACCGAGGCCAGCCGCTCGGCACTCAACGCACGCCGTCAGTCGGGACGATCGACCCATCCGTTTTACTGGGCCGCGTTCACCGCGACCGGAGAGTAGTCCAACCCGACATCTGCGCGCCGGACCCAACTCGGCGCGCTGCTCATTCCCTCCCGATGCGCGAGTCGATGACGGCAGCTTGACGCGCTCGACCCGCTCTTTGTTCGCCTCACGACTCTCAAACGTAGTGGATGATGTCGCCTCCACGCAGCTTGGCGTGACGGCATATCATCCGAGGAGGAGAGTCATGCATGTCCGATCCATGGCAGTCCGAAGTCTGGCTTCGGTGCTGACCGCCGCACTGCTGACGTGCGCGGCAGGGACCGCGTCCGCACAGTTCAGCGTTTCTCGGTTCACGATTGACGGCGGCGGCGGCACGCGCTCCACGGGGGGAAACTTCGCCGTCGGCGGGACAATCGGCCAGCCGGATGCCGGCCGGCTGTCCGGATCGAGCTTCACGCTGCACGGCGGATTCTGGTCCGGAGGCGCCGCGGTCACCGCCGTCGAAAGCGGCACGCCCGGCGACGGCGTGGACCTGCCAATCGCCGCTGCGCTTTCGTTCCGGGTGTATCCGGCAAGCCCGAATCCTCTCGCAGAGCGGACGGTGGTCGCGTTCGACCTCCCTGCGCCGAGCTTGGTGCGGGCCGCGCTGTACGATGTCTCCGGCCGTCTCGTCCGCATGCTGGCCGACGAGCCGTTGCCTGCGGGCAAGCACCAGCGCGCGTGGGACCGGCGCGACCAGTCCGGCCGAGCGGTTCCCTCGGGCATCTACTTCCTGCGCCTGGATGCTGGTGCGCATCGGAGTCGGCAGAAGATCGTGGTCGTTTCCTAGCACGGCAACGACCCCGTTGTCGGCCCAAACAGACACGTCTCAAATGGAGTTCTCTCTATGACAAAGGCACTCATCAAAAACTCGCTGGTTTTGGCAGTCGCACTGTCGTTCGCCGTCCTCGCGGAATCGCCCGCGCGCGCGCAGAGCACGGCGTTCACCTACCAGGGGCTGCTCGATGATGCCGGAGCGCCCACCAGCGGACTGCACGATATTGTCTTCCGCCTGTTCGACGCGGCGACGGGAGGCGTGCAACTCGGTTCGACGCTCTGCGTCGACAACGTGGATGTCGTGGCGGGTGTGTTCACCGCGCAGCTCGACTTCGGCCAGCAGTACGCCACGACGGGACAGCGCCACCTGGAGATCGAGCTCCGGCGTGACACCGGGCTGACGTGCGGCGACGGAACGGGGCTTGTCGTGCTGGCCCCGCGCCAGCAGCTTACGGCCACCCCTCTGGCCAGCCACGCCAACTCGGCGTTCTCGCTCGACGCGGCCGATGGCTCGCCGGCGAGCGCAGTGTTCGTGGACGCTAACGGCGACGTCGGCATCGGCACGACGGCGCCCACCGCCAGGCTCGATGTCCGCGGCGGGGCCATGCTGGTTGAGAACATCGGGGATCAGGCCGACCTGCTCTGGTTGGCGAGCGAGCGCTCCTGGGTCTTCCGGCAGGAAGGTACGGGGGCCGCGACGGCGCTCAAGCTCCAGAGCATCGGCGGCGGCGGGAACAAGCACTTCATCGTACAGACCGACGGCCTCATGGGAGTCGGCACGACGTCGCCCGCCGCGAAGCTCGATGTCCGCGGCGATATCAAGCTCGGTCCAGCCGGGCAGTACTTCGCAGCCAGCGCCGAGGAGAACCTCCGCACCATCCGCGGCACGGCGAATGGCAATGGCACCATCGGATTCGGCACCGGCTGGACCGTCGCGCGCACCGCCGTCGGCGCCTACACCATCTTTTTCAGCACGCCCTTCAGCGACAGGCCCTCCGTCGTTGCCAGCTCATCACTTTCCATCCGCACGGCCGCCGTCGGCACCCCCGTCCAAGGCAACGTGCAGGTCCGACTCTACAACGCCGCGGGCACTCTCACCGACGACAACTTCTACCTCATAGCGACCGGGCCGCGCTGACGCGCGACCGTTCTCCTGCCGACGGTTCGTCGATCTGGATTTTTACTTATGATCACGCCCTAGACGGCGTGACGATGAAGTCGCACTTCAATGGCTCCGACCTGACGGACACGGACCTCGATTTCTGCGCGATCGGGCCTTGGTAGCGGAGAAGCGGCACCGTGGCCATTCTCGGCGATGACATTCGCGGTGCGCCGCTGTTCGCCTATCCCGGCTCGGACGTAGGGAGAGATGTCGCCGCCGCCGGGTCGGCGGCAGACTTCGCGTCCGATACCGCGCCGCCACTGCCGGCGGCCGCCGGCGGCGGAGCGAACCCCACCTCCCGGAGGAGGTACGCATCATGAAGAAGCTGTTGGCAACCGTCATCGCCCTGGCCGTCGCGTTGGTGACGATGCTGCCGGGAATTGCCGCGGCACGGCTCGCCGGGAACCACAACCAGTCGCGGCTCGGCGGCTAGCGCCGACCGACTCGCAGAAGGAGGACCAGACCATGAAGAAGCTGTGCGTAACCGCGGTCTCTCTCGCCCTCGCCCTGGTGTCGATGCTGCCGGGAATTGCCGCGGCACGGCTCGCCGGGAACCACAACCAGTCGCGGCTCGGCGGCTAGCGCCGACGGAGCGGGCCCCGTCGCGGTGCGTTCAGCCGCGCCGGGGCTGCGCGTCGCGTCGAAGCGACCGCGCGGGTCCAATCGAGGGGGCGAAGACAAATGTGGCGGCCGCTGCTGATCGTTCGTGCACGATGGCTCGGCGTTCGCGCCGAGGAGGAGCGGCGCGCCGGCTGCGGCGAATCCGCCGAGCGGTTCGCAGATGAGGCGCTCGCGCTCGCCGAGCGAACGACGAAACCGGACGACTTCCTCCGGGCGGTGTTCCTCAACACGCTCGGCATGATCTACAAGAGTCAGGGACGGTACGATGACGCCGCGCGCGTCTATCTGCGGGGACTCCGGATCGCGCGGCTCCGATTCGGTCGGGACCCTCTTGCGGTCGCGACGTTCTACCACAACCTGGGCGGGCTCGAGCACGCGCGCGGGCGGCACGCGCGGGCGGAGCCGTTCGCGCGGCGCGCGGTCGAGATCCGAGAGCGCGCTCTCGGGGCGGGTCACCTCGATGTCGCGCGTGACATCGCGGCGCTCGCGGCGATTCTCGACGGGCTTCGACGACACGACGAAGCCGAGGCGCTTCATCGGCGGGCGCTCGCCGTGTTCGGGCGCGGCCGCCGCGGGCGCCGCGAGATCCCCTACGTCCTCAGCAATCTCTCCGCGTGTCTTCACGCGCAGGGCCGCACCGCGGAGGCCGAGCCGCTCGCGCTGCGCGCCGTCGCGCTGAAGCAGGCTCTTCTCGGCGCCGCGCATCCGGACGTCGAGGTCTCTCTGCACAACCTCTCGGTCATCCGAACCTCCCTCGGACGACCGGCGCAACCGACGTTGCTTCACTCACCGGCGATGACTTAGTCGAGCGGCGCAGGCGCTCGATCTCTTCAGAGGTACCCGTCCGATTGCGCGAAGCGCCTAAAACGCGCGGCTCAAGTGAAACGTGTACCGCACGATCGTCTCGCAGCCGCTCTCTTCGCCGAACGTCCACTCGCGGATGCGGGCCACGATGCACGCCTCGAGCGCAGCGTCGCCGAGAGTTTGCCCGACCCGCGCCACGGCGCGGACGGCGCCCGACTCCGCGATCACGAAGCGGACGGAGACGTCTCCCTGTAAGTCGGAGTTCGACTCGAGCGCCGTGTTGTAGCAGCGGCGGATCGCGCCCTTGTGCGACTCGACCGCGCGAACGATCGTCGCCTCGTCGCGGCAGCCCTCGTCGCCCGCGCCCGAGCCGGTGCCTCCCTCGACGCCGCGCGCCGCGCCGCGCCGCTCCAAGATGATCGCATCGCCCTTCCCGTCGCCGTACGAGTTGAGCAGATCTTTCGCGTGACCGGATCCGCGGCCTCCGCCGTTGCCGCCCCCCTCGTCGGTCCCCGCGCCGCCGGGTCCGCCGCCGCTCCCGCCGACCGGAAGATAGCCGCCGTCGTAATCGCGCAATCCCGTCATCCCGGTGAACGGCTCGGCCGACTGTTGATCCGGGCCGGGCGTCGCGCCCCGGTCCCGCGTGTCGGTGTACCCCTTCCCGCCGAGCTTGCCGAGCATGCCGAGCACGCCGGCGCGCGCCGCGTCCTCCATCGGGTCGCGCCCCTTTCGCGCGCGGCGGCCTCGCGGCGTCGGGCCAGCGATGTCGCCGAGCGGCGCCGCGGGGGTGCGAGACGGCGGCAAGAGTCGCGGCGCCGCCACCGGCGCAACTTTGGGCAGCTCGATCTCGACGACCGACGTCGCGTCCGTCTTCTCATCGTGCGCGGCGGCGCCGACCCCTTGGAACACGCCCGCTAGGACGGCGAGGCCGAGGGCCGCGTGGCACGCGAGCGACACGAGGAGGCCGCGCGTGATCGCCTCCGGCGACTGCGCGCGGAACAGGCCGCGGAACCAGGGGCGCTCGTGCGGCCGGTACCCGTGGCGCGCGCGCGTCGCGCCGTCGGCGCCGCCCGCGCCGCCCGCGCGCTTCGACTCGGCAAGCAGCGAGTGCGTCCTTCTGCGCGCCGTCATCGGATCGCGTTCACCTCGTCCCGCTCCAGGCCCTCGAGCGGAACCGACGTCACGCGCGCGACCCTCGCGAGCGCCAACTCGTCGAGCACGTCGATCATCCGCCGGTACGGCGCCGCGGGGTCCACCTTCACGATCACGACGAGGTCGGCGTCGGCGGCCTTCCGCTCCGCGAAAAGACCGTGCAGGCTATCGACGTCGCTGACCTCGGAGAGCGAGTCGGCCGCAATGTGCCAGAACATCCGCCCGTCCTCTCGCACCTTCACGTTGAGGAGGCTCGTGTGCGCGAGCGTCGCGCTCTTCGACGGCGGCGGCAGATCGAGGTCGAGGATCTGCGGCTTGCGGAACAGCGCGGTCACCATGAAAAAGATGACGAGGAGAAACGCCACGTCCACCATCGGCGTCATATCGATGTGGACGCCGGGCTTCCGCCGCGTTCGAATCCGAAGCTCACGCGCCGCAGGGTTGGCAGTCAGGTCTTCGAGGCTCGACCGGATGATCCCCACCGCTTAGCTCGCCTCCTCCAAGTCGGTGATGAGGCTCATCCGATAGATCTCTTTCTCGCGGAGCGCGCGGAAAACTTCCGTCATCGTTCCGTACGGGACGTCCCCGTCAGCGTAGATCATCAGTCGCGCGAGCGGGGCGGCCGTCGCCGCCGCCTTGACGACGTCGCCGAGCGCCGCAATCGGCACGCGCGCCGAGCGCTGCCCGGGCTGCGCGACCGCGATCGTCCCGTCGGCCGACACGGTGACGACGAGCCGATCCTGTCGCGGCAGCTCCTCGCCGGATGTCGAAGTCGGCAGAACAATCTCGGCGTCTTCCTGCGCCTTCAGCGCGGTCGTGCTCATGAAGAAGATGAGTAGCAGGAACGCGACGTCCACCATCGGCGTCATGTCGAGCCGGATGCTGGTCCCTTTGCTATGCAGCGCTGCCACGACTCTCCTCGAGCTGGCTGCTCAGCGTGTCGAGCACGTCGAACGCCGTCTCCTCGATCGTGTGGCTGATCGCCTCGGCCTTCGCGGTGAACGCGTTGTACGCGATGATCGCGACGATCGCGAGCAGGAGTCCTCCCGCCGTGTTGATCAGCGCCTCGGAAATCCCCGTGGCGAGCTGAATCGCGTCGGGCGTTCCGACGGTCGCCATCGCCCGGAAGCTCCGGATCATCCCGATCACCGTACCGAGCAACCCGATCATCGTCGCGATCGAGGCGATCGTCGAAAGCGCGATCAAGTTCCGCTCGAGAATCGGCATCTCGAGCGCGTTCGCCTCCTGGATCGCGCGGCGCGTTTCCATCATTCGGAAGTCGATTGCGCCGTTGCGCGACGCGGTCGCATGGAAGCGCTCGAGCCCCGCCCCGACGACGTTCGCCAAGCTTCCTCCCTGGCGGCGGCACGCATCGATCGCGCGCGGGACGTCCTTGTCCCTGAGGCTCGCCTGAAGATCTTCGGCGAACGCGCGCGGGGCGCCCGCGCCACGAATCTTGCGAAGGGTCACGAGTCGCTCGGCGATCAGGGCGAGCGCGACGATCGACAGCGCGAGGATGACCGGCACGAGCATCCCGCCGAGCTTGATGTAGTCCGGCAGCATGAATTGGTAGATGCCGAGCGCGGCGACCGCGGAGCTGCCGCCGAGGATGATGTAGACGAGCAGACTCATCAGGGACGATCTCCTTTCTCGATGGTAACGACCACGTAGTGATCGAGTGCTTCCTTGTCGATCGGCGGAATCCAGGGCCCCCGGAGGAGCCCGTCGAGCGAACCGATGTCGGGGATCAGCGACCCGCCGGCCTCGAGGATGAACGTGCTCTTCGGCGATTCGATCTGCCCCTGGATCTCGAGGCGGCGCGGGTCCACCTCCTGAACCTTCTTGCGAGCGGGCTTCGGCTTCGGCGTCGCGGGAGGAGTTTGGGGCGATGCGGACGGCGCCGGTTCCTTTTTCGGCGCCGGCTCCTCAGCGCGTGCGCCCTCCGCGTTCGCAAGCGCAATCAGCGCCGCGGCGATCGCGATCGCCGGGCTCGATCCTCTTCGTCCGTTCATGCGTCCTCCGGGGCGGTGCGTCATGGGCGTCTTGTCTGATCTCCCGATTCGGGCGTGCTCGCGGCGAGGAGCGCGAGCCGTTGCTCCAATTGGAGCGCCGCGCCCGAGCGCGCGCCGGAAGAGGGCGCGTGGTCGAGTGCTTCGCGGTAGACGCTCGCCGCTCTCTTCTTGAACTCGTCGACTTTCGCGAGGACCGCATTACGATAGGCCGCCTCGCCGTCGGGGCCGAGGTTCGGAGGGACGGGCGCGGCCGCGAGGAGCTCCGCCATCCGCTCCACGTAACCGCCGCGGGCCAGCGCCACTCGCGCCTCGAGGTCCGCGGCGGAGTCGTCGAGCGCGAGGCCGCGCGCCGGGGCAAGCAGCTCGGCCAGCCGGTCGAGCGCGACGATCCGGCTCGAAATCGTCTTCTCGTCGAGCCCTACGGCGACGGCTGGCGGGGCCATCGAATCGGCTGCGCTGATGAGGCGCGTCGCGAGGCGGCTGCGGAGGTCGAGCCCCTCGACCGCGCTCCGCATCCACTCGTCGGGAGGCGCGATGGGGAGCGCCGCGACCGTCGCGCGGAATCCGACCGCGCGGCCGGCCGAGCGCCGCGCCGATTCGCAGAGCGCCGGATCGCGGCCGGCGATCCCCGCCTCCAGCAGCGCGCGCGCCGTCCCCTCGAGCGCGACGGCCGCGTCGTGTCCCGCGCGCGACGTGAGATCGCGGAATCCCCTCCCGATGACGAACGCGTAGAGTCCGACCGCCTCATCGGTTTTCGACTGAAGGCGCTTGGCCTCCGCCGACGTCGTTTTCTTCGCCACCGCGGCGGGGAGGGCGGCGCGCAGGATGTTGGCTTTCTCGATCGCCGCGAGCGCCGTTTCGTGTTCGAACAAGATCGAGTCGGATGAGGCGCCCGCGTCCGGCGCTCGCGCCGCTGGTTCGCGCGCCGACGGCTCGCCGGACTTCGTTTCCGTGGTTGCGATGAGCGTCGTGTCGGCGAGGCAGCGGTCGAATGCGGCCGAGGCTTCCGGACCGCGGCCGCTCCGCGCGAGCGCGTGAGCGGCGCGCCGGCGCCACGCGGCGCGGCGCCCCGGCGTCGCGGCGCGAGCCGCGAGCGCGGCCTTTTCGAGGAGCGTCGCGGCGCCCGCGGCGTCGCCGAGCGAGTCCGCGAGGAGGTCGGCCGCGAACAGGATTGGCGGGAGCGACGCCGCGTCGCGCGGGAATCGCACGATCGCCGCGGAAAGCGCGGCAACCGCGTCCTCGCGCCGGCCGGCCGCGCACAACGCCTCGCCCGCCGACACGAGTGCGGCGTTCGCGCCCTCGCTCCGCCCGAAGCGCGCGGCCTCGCGGTAGAGGCGTCCCGCTCCGGCCGGGTCGCGCGTCTCGGCCCTGCGCGCCGCGGCCACGAGCGCGCGCTGCAAGTTGTCTCCCGCCGCGCCGCTCGCGCTCGCGGTGCCCGCCGCGGCGCCCGCCGCACTCGCGTCGCCGGCGGAACCCGCGGCGCCCGCGGCTCCCGCCAAGTCAGCCGGAGCGGGAAGAGTGGCGGCCCACGCGGCAAGCGTGTCGGTCGCCTCCGCGCGCGAAAGGAAGTCGATCGCATCGAGCGTTGCCGCTTTCAAAACCTCGGCCCGCGGATACCGGGAGCGGAGCGCGAGCAGCGCGAGTCCCGCCGGCCCGGGCCGGCCCGCGGCCGCCTCGCGGTGCGCCCCCTCGTAGAGCGCCGCCGCCGCGCGCTCCGCATCCTTCGCCGTGTCGTACCACGCCGCGGCCTCGTCGTATCGCCCCGACCGCGCGAGGTTCACTCCGACGAAGCCCGCGAGGTCGCGCGAGCCTTTCGATCCCGCGGGCGTCCGCGCAAACTGGACGCGGAACGCCTCCGCGGCCGCGGCCGGGTCGCCTGCGAGCGCGAGAAGCTCCGCGCGCTTCGAACGGAGCGTCCCCTCGGACGGAGACTGCGGGAAGCGCGCGAGGTATGCATCGATGGCGCCGCCCGCCGCGAGGGCCGCGCGCCGCGCCGCCTCGCTCTCCTCGCCGTGCGCCGCGACCGCGGCCGCTCGCGCCCCTTCGTGCGCGAGAACCCGGCCGTAGAGGAGCGGCTCCAGATGGGCCTTCCCGAGCGCATCGGCGTTCACCGCGTCGTAGCGTGCGACGGCGTCGTCCCATCGCTTCGAGCCGCGCGCGAGCTCGCCGATCAGGAAGTTCGCATCGTCGCGCGCCGCCGACTCTGGGTAGCGCGAAAGCGCCGCCCGGAGCGTCGCCTCGGCGCGCTCCGCGGCCGCCGCGCCCGCCGTGTCGCGTCGCGCGACTTCGTACAGAAGCGTGCCCGCCTCGAAGAGCCCCTCCTCGCACAGCGCGTTGAGACGATCGACCTCCTCCGGCGGCAGCGAAACCCGGTTCCGCCACGCCGATCCACGCGCATAGCTCTCCTCGAAACGGAGTCTGCGGAGGATCGCGTCCTCGCCAGGAGGCGCGTCGTCCGCGAGGCTTACCCGGTCCGCTGCTCGGATCGCCGCGCGCGCCGCGAGCGGCGCCTCCGGATGGTCCGGCCCCTCGGCCACCGCGCGATCGAGCACCGGAAGGGCGAGCGCCGCGCGGTCCGCCTCCTCGAGCAGAGTTCCCAGCTCCGCGAGGAATCGGCGCCGTGCCGCCGTGCCGCCGATACCCGCCGCGAGACCCTCCCACCCCGCTGCGCCGGTCACGCCCGCCTGGAGGCCGGCGAGGAGCGTCAGCGACTCTCGGAAGAATCCCGCGTCCGGGTCGGAGCCGGCGCGCTCTTCGATCGCGATTCCTTCGCGAAGGACCGCGATCGCGCCCGGACCGTCTCCCGACCTGTACAGAGCCCACGCCCGCCGGTAGTGGAGTTTCTCCTGGCGCGAATCGACGCCGGAGGCGGCCGCGTCGCCGTACAACCGCGCGGCGTCGGCCCAGGCCGCGCGGCGCTCGGCCATTTCGGCCTGGCGCAGGCGGGCCGGGCCGGCGAACTTCCCGTCCGCTGATTCCGCGAGCAACGTGCGCAGCCGCTGACCGGCCTTTTCGTGCTCACCCGCTTCCATCTGAACGATCGCAAGGCGGTAGAGGCACGCCGGACGCTCGGCAAACTCGGGATACGAATCTGCGACCGCCGAGTAGCAGCGGATCGCGTCGGGATGGGCGATCGTGTCCGACGCCTCGGCTGCGAGTCGCGTCGCGTCCATCGCCGCGGCAGTCTCGGCCTCCTCGTAGAGCTGCCCGAGCGTGTAGAGCACCTCCGCCCGCGACGGCGAGTCGGGGTATCGCTCGAGGTACGACTCGAAGCCGGCGATCGCATCGCGTCCGTGGGAGCTCTCGACGATCGGGCTCTCGGCGTTCGCGCTCTCGGCGATCGCGCCGCCGGCGAGCGCGCGCTCGACCTTCGCGGGACCGGCGGCGCGCGCCGCTTCGCCGGCGAACGCGTCGCGGCCCGCGGCGCCGCCGGCCCACAGCAACGCGCCCGCGAGCGCTGCGCGCGCGATCACCCTCACTTCGGATCTCCGGCCATGCGCTCGACGAGCAGTCCGACGCCGTACTGAGTGAGTTGGTCGATGCCGCGGTGGAGCGTTTGGGACGCGAGCGCGTCGGACGAAAACGTCGCGCCCCCGATCGGCCGTCCGGTGCGGGCGTTGACGGCGCGCACGCGAAGCCCGACGCGCTCTTCACCGACGGAGCGGCCCCGCTGGTAGACGGTGATCGCGCCGATGACGATCGCATCGCAGCCCGTGGCGTTCGCGAGGCGCGATGCGGCCGCCGCGTCGAGCCGCGACGGCACGATTCCGGCGAGCGCCGGGTCCAGCTCCGCCGTCTCTCCGGGCCCCATCGTCCCGAAGCGCGACAGTCGGAGCTGCGCGACGAAGAGGCCCGTGACCACGGGCGCCACCGACGGGTCGCCCGAGCCGGAGAGGTCTTCGAACGGCAGCACGAGGACTTTCTCGGGGAGAGTTTTCGGAACCGCGCGACTCTCCCCGCCGCGCGCGCCGCCGCATCCGGCGGCGAGCAAAATCGCGATTGCAGCGTGACCAAATCGCCGGATTCGTCCCATCACATCCCCGTGAAGTACGCGAGCGCGAACTGCGCTACGAAGACCGCGGGGAACACGACGAACTTCGTCCGGCCGTGCGCGAACATCGTCGCCACGCCGCTTACGATACGCCGCGCATGATCGAGCGCTCCGCGACATCCCGCCGCGAAATCTGAAGCTCCGTCTCGAGGAGGTAGGGCTTCATGCTGATCTCGCGCACGTAGGCCTCGCGCATCCCCGCGTTCTTGTCGTCCTTGTGAAGTTTGCCGACGGCGACGTCGGTCCCGTCGGCGTACAGGAGGCGGTGCACCTCGGCGCGCGGCACGAGGCGAACCCGGTTCGCGCCGTCGGGCTGGAACCCGACGTCGGAGAGGGCGAGGCTCACGACCCGGCCCGACAACTCGGTGCCGTCGCGGCGGAAGAGCCGCCCGGCGCCGGCGGGGATGCGGGCCGCGGACGTTGCGCTCACCGCCGCGTCCGCGCTGTCGGCGCCCGCAGTTTCCGCGCCCGCGCTGTCGACGCTCACAGTTTCCGCCCCCGCGCTCGACTTCGCCGCCGCGCGCCGCTCCTTCATGAGCGAAACGCTCGCCGCGAGCAGCTCCGCACGCTCTTCGGCCATCGCGATTCGCTGGGCGTCGAGCGCGTGGCGCCGCGCCTCGACCCCGCCCGCGCGGGCCAGCGCCAGCTCCGCGCCCAACGGGAGGAGGATCGCGCCGACCCGGGACGCCTCCGCGTCGCGCTCCACGGTCGGCCGTCGCATCACGACCGTCCACGCGGGTTCCTCCAAGTCGCGAAGCGACCCGCTCGCCGCCGAGGCCCGCTCGACGAACGCGCCGATTGCGGGAGCCTTCTTGAGCGCGGCCGCGGCGCTCTTCACCTCCGCCAGCGAAGCCTTCACCCCGGCCAGATCCCCAAGCTCCTTCTGCGCGACCGCGCGCAAGAGCGGCCCCTCGAGACGCGATGCGCCCGTCCACCGCGACCCGTCCGCAAGGTCCGCCAGCGCCCCGGCCGCGTCCCCTCGGCGAAGGTGCACCCACGCCATTCCGATCGCCGCCGCGCCGCGCGGGTCGTCGCGCGGATCGACTTCTCCGAACGCCTCGAGCGCCGCGTTGTTCTCTCCCGCCAGAAGCCGCCGCCGTCCGATCGCCACCCACGCGTCCGCGGCCAGTGCGGCGTCGCTCCGGCTGTTCGCCGCCCCATCCGCCGCGACTCGCAGCTCCGCCAGCGCCTCGTCCTCGCGCCCCGCCGCGGCGAAGCATTCCGCGCGGGCGTAGCGGGCCACGGCAGCGTAGTCGCTCTCGGGCCCGATCAACGCGAGCCGCGCGAGCGCCCGCTCGGTGTCTCCCCGTTCTTTCGCCGCCATCGCCGCCGCGTACGACGCCGGATCGAGCGCCGAGCCCTTCGCGTAACCGATCCGGAGCATCGCGACGAGCGAGTCGCCCGCAGCGGTCCGCGTCTCGCGGTACGCGAGCGCCGCGAGTTCCGCCATCGCCGTCGAGCGGAACGGACTCTTCGGGAACAACGCGACGAGCGAGGACCACGCGCGATCCGCCCCGCGCGGCATCCCCAACTCGTAGAAGCAGCGCCCCAGTAGGAGGTACGACTCCTCGGTCAGCCTCGAGACCGGGTACTGCGTGATCGCCTCGCCGAACGCGTGCGCCGCGTCCCAGAACCGCCGCTCCTCGTACGCTCGCATCGCCCGCAGCCAGAGGGCCGAGTCGCGCGTGAGCCATCGCCCCTTGTCCTCGTCGAACCCGAACTTCTTCACCATCTGCCGCACGGCGTGGATCGCAATTTCGCGCGACGTATCGAGCGGCAGGAGGAAACTTCCCTCCTCTTGGACGGTGGACGTCAGGAGAACCTGGCCCGTCCGACCGGAGACGAGCGTGACTGACAGCGCGAACTGGGTCGCTCCGCGCAGCCCGAACAGCGTCGGCTCCTTATCCTTGAGTGTAGTGACCTGCCCGACGAAGAACCCGTCGCAGTCGAAGATCTGACCCAACTCGCGCGCGCGCGGCGCCGTGAGCTTCGTCGGGACCGGCTCGCCCCGTTTCGCCAGCTCGGCCTCGATCTCGAACCGCTCGACCATCACCGGGAAGTAGCGCCGCATCTGGAGCGAAAAAATCTCGGTCATCACTTCCGCTTCTTTTCGCGTGCCGGCGCCGTCTACGCGGTCGAACAGGAGCACGCCGACCGTGTTGAGGCGCGCGAGCTCGTCGTCGCGCTTCTTGACGACGACTGCGGGGGCGCACGACGACGCCGCGAAGAGAGCGATCGATACGAACGGGGCGAGGCGGCGGAATCGACTCGGTGGAAGCGGCATCAACCGGGTCCCTCTTCCTGACAGGGGCAAAGTTTCAGTGACAACCGCGCGGATGAACGGGCGGGCCGGATCCGCGGCTCGAAGCGCGGGACGATCCATGAGCCGCGGCGCACGACAAGTTCCCAACCCTGCTCGCCCCGGGGGAGGCGACAACCCGCGGGATTCTAGCGCCGCGCCGTGAAACGGAGCAAGAAGTTCCGCGTCGTCCCGCGTCCTGAATCGACGCTTGCGCGCTTGCCGTGATGCCGATAGAGTCGCCCTCTTGGTCCCGCGTGGCGGGCGTGAGCGGTGCATGCCGAGCCTCCGAGAGAATCACGAACAAGTCGTCGATCGAATCCGCGCGGCCGAGGCGAAGGCCAGCCGGCCCGCCGGGAGCGTGCGGCTCGTGGCGGTCACGAAAACGCTCCCCGCGGAGCGGGTCGCCGAGGCGATCGCCGCGGGCGTCGGGGCGATCGGCGAGAACCGGGTCCAGGAGGCGTTCGAGAAGAAGCCGCTCGTCGAGCGGGCCGCACCGCGCGCCGCGGAGTGGCACTTGATCGGCCACCTCCAGACGAACAAGGTCGCCCGGGCGCTCGCGACGTTCGACGTGATCGAATCGGTCGGCAGCGAGCGGCTCGCGCGGGAGATCGGGGCGCGCGCGGCGCGGGACGGGAGGAACGCGCAGGTCTTCATCGAGGTCAATGTCGCGGGGGAGGACGCGAAGACCGGCGCAGCGCCCGATGCGTTCCTCGCGCTCGCTGAGACGGCGTCGGGGGTGGCAGGGCTCGAGGTGCGGGGCGTGATGGCGCTCGGCCCGCACACGGACGACGAGCGGGCGATCCGCGCGGCGTTCGCGCGGCTCCGCGGGCTGGCCGAATCCGCGGCGGCGCGCGGGCTGATCGTCCCGCGCGACGGGCGCGTCGAAATCTCGATGGGGATGTCGGACGACTTCGAGGCGGCGATCCTCGAAGGGAGCACGATGGTGCGGATCGGGCGCGCGCTGTTCGGGGCGCGATAGGGCGGCCGCGCGAACCGCGGCGGCGCAAACGGAGAATCGAATGTTCGTCGTCGGAAACTTCGTCGGGGCGATCGCGGGCGTGATCAACACGCTCTTAGGTCTTTACTCGTTTCTCATCATCGCGGCGGCGCTGATCTCGTGGGTGAATCCCGACCCGTGGAACCCGATCGTCCGATTCTTGCGCCAGGCGACCGATCCATTCCTGAACTTCTTCCGGCGGATCCTGCCCAAATTCCTCGTCGGCGGCTCGGGGATCGACCTCTCGCCGCTCGTCGCCCTCGTCGCGGTCGAGTTCGTGCGCCGGATCGTCGTCGGAAATCTCAACAGCATCGCGATGCGGATGGGCTAGCGGGCGCCGCGCCCGCTCTGGGAGGAGATCATGAAAGTCACCCCGCTCGACATCCGGAAGCAGACCTTTCGTAGGACTCTCCAGGGGTTCTCGCGAGACGACGTGATGGCTTACCTCGGTCTCGTCGCCGACGAGATGGAGGAGATCGGCGCGGAGAACCGCACGGTCGCGGAGAAAGCCGCGTCGCTCGAGTTCCAGCTCGCGAGCTACCGCGACATCGAGTCGTCGCTGAAGAACGCGCTCGTCGCCGCGGAGCGCACGGCGGAGGAGACGCGCCGGCAGTCGACTCGCGAGGAAGAGATCCGTATCCGCGAGGTCGAGCTCAAGGTGCAGAGGATCGTCGAGGAGGCAAACGAGCGGATCCGCGAGCTGAAGCGCGAGATCCGCGAGCTGGAGAAGGAGAGAATCGCGTTCCTCGCGCGGTTCCGCCTCCTGCTCGACGCGCAGGTGAGGATGCTCGAGCTGCGGGGCGAGGACGACGAGGAGGAACACATGCGCCGCGTCTCGGATCTGCAGTCGGAGCTCTGGAAGGAGCTGGAGAGCGACCAGCGCGACACGATGGCGAAGAAGGAGCTTGGGGCGCTCGAGGGACGCGAGAAGATGGAGCCGCGCTCGCCGTGAGCGCGGGGGCCGCAGGGCGCGGGCGCGGACCGCGCGCGGGCGGCGCTCTCCTCTGCGTGCGCGTCGTGCCGCGCGGCGGTCGCGACGCGCTCGACGGATGGGACGGCGACGCGCTTCGCGTCCGGGTCGCGGCGGCGCCGGCGGACGGAAAGGCGAACGCGGCGGTGATCGCTCTTCTCGCGCGGGCGGTCGGCGTGGCGAAGACCGAGATCGCGATCGTCCGCGGGGAGACCTCGCGCGAGAAGTGGTTGCGCGTCGACGCGCTCGATGCCGGCGCGGTTCGCGCGCGGCTCGGCGAGCTAGACGGCTGACGAGCCGACAGGGGGACACCGAGGACCGATGGAAGAAAATCTCAGCGCACTGATCGACGAGGCGGTCGACTTCGTCCGCAAGCGCGTCGAAACGCGCCCCGAGATCGGAATCGTTCTCGGCACCGGCCTCGGCGAGGGCGCGCTCACGAGCGAACTGAAGGCGCGCGCGCGCATCCCATACGAAGAGATCCCGCACTTCCCGTGCTCGACCGTCGAGAGCCACGCCGGAAACCTGATCTTGGGCGAGCTCCGCGGCAGGGAAGTCGTCGTGATGAGCGGCCGCGTCCACTACTACGAGGGGTACACGATGCGGGAAGTCACGTTCCCGATCCGGACGCTCCGCGGCCTCGGCGCGACAACGCTGATCATCTCGAGCGCCGTCGGCGGGATGAATCCGATGATGCGGCGCGGCGAGATCGTCTGCGTCGTCGATCACATCAATTTGATGGGCGACAACCCGCTGATCGGGAAGAACGACGACGCCCTTGGGCCGCGGTTCCCCGACATGTCGGAACCGTACTCGCGCGAGCTGATCGAATCGGCGGAGCGGAACGCTCTGCGCCTCGGCCTTCCGCTCAACAAGGGCGTCCTCGTCGGCGTCGCGGGACCGAACCTCGAGACGCGCGCCGAGTATCGATTCCTCCGCGGCCTCGGCGCCGACATCGTCGGGATGTCGATGGTCCCCGAGAACATCGCTGCCGTCCACGCCGGGATGCGCGTGCTCGGCCTCTCCGTCATCACCGACGAGTGCTTCCCCGACGCGCTCAAGCCGGTCGACATCGCCGAGATCCTCCGGACCGCCGCCGAGGCCGAGCCGAAGCTCGCGCGGCTCGTCTGCGAGATCGTCAAAGAGGCCTGAGGCTCCGCACCGTGATCGAGTCGAAGCGCACGGCCCTCTTCGCGCCGCTCCCCGAAGGCGAGCGGCCCGCCGATCGCGAATCCCGCGTCCTCGCGCTCTGGAAGGCGAACGACGTCTTCCGGAAGAGCATGCGGCTCGACGATCCCGCCGCGGAGAACTTCGTCTTCTTCGAAGGGCCGCCGACGGCGAACGCGCTCCCCGGCGTCCATCACGCCGCCGCGCGCATCGTGAAGGACCTCTTCTGCCGCTACCAGACGATGAAGGGAAAACGCGTCGTCCGGAAAGGCGGTTGGGACACGCACGGGCTCCCCGTCGAGCTCGAGGTCGAAAAGCAGTTGGGTCTGACGAGCAAGGGAGAGGTCGAGACGTACGGCGTCGCGGCATTCAACGCGAAGTGCCGGGAGCGCGTGATGACGTTCGCGAGCGAGTGGACGCGGCTGTCGGAGCGGATCGGATTCTGGACCGACATGGACGATCCGTTCGTCACGTGCACGAACGAGTATGTCGAGTCGGTCTGGTGGATCCTCAAGCAGTTCTTCGAGACGCGCGCCGCCGGCGAGCGGCTGATCTACGAGGGACACAAGGTCGTCCCGTATTGCCCGCGCTGCGAGACGTCGCTCTCGAGCCACGAGGTCTCGCAGGGCTACAAGGACGTGCAGGACCCGTCGGTGTTCGTGCGGTTCCGCGGCGCGGGTGCCGAGGCGGGTCGCTCGTTCCTCGTCTGGACGACGACGCCGTGGACGCTCGTGTCGAACGTCGCGCTCGCGGTGCATCCGGACATCGACTACGTGCGCGTCGCCTCCGGGGGCGAGGAGCTCTGGGTCGCCGAAGCGCGGGCGACGCACGCGCTGACGGGCGAGTGGACTCCGCTCGAGACGCGGAAGGGGCGCGATCTCGTCGGCCTCCGGTACGAGCCGCTCATCCCGTACGCGGACGCGGGCGACACCGGCTACCGCGTCGTCGCCGCCGAGTTCGTCTCGACCGATGACGGAACCGGGATCGTCCACATCGCGCCCGCGTTCGGCGAGGACGACGCGGCCGTCGGCCGGCGCGAGGGGCTCCCGACGCTCCAGCCGGTCGATTCGCGCGGCCGATTCACGGACGCCGTCACGCCGTGGGCCGGCCGCTTCGTCAAGGAGGCCGACGCCGAGATCCTCCGCGACCTCAAGACGCGCGGCCTCCTGTACAAGCGCGAGACGATCGTCCACTCGTACCCGCACTGCTGGCGATGCGAATCGCCGCTCCTCTACTTCGCGAAGAAGTCGTGGTTCGTCCGCACGACTGCGTACCAGAAGGAGCTGATCGCGGAGAACGACGGGACCGCGTGGCACCCGCCCGACATCGGCGCCGGGCGGTTCGGCGATTGGCTCAAGGGAAACGTCGATTGGAACCTCTCGCGCGATCGCTACTGGGGGACGCCGCTCCCGATCTGGCGATGCGCCGCGTGCGGGCCGGATGCCGACGTGTGCGTCGGCTCGCTCGCCGAGCTGCGCGAACGCTCGGGCCTTCCGCTTGCGGACCTCGATCTCCACAAGCCGTTCGTCGACGAGGTCGAGCTTCGCTGCGAAACGTGCGGCGGTCCGGCGCGCCGAGTCTCTCCGGTCATCGACGCGTGGTTCGACTCGGGCGCGATGCCGTTCGCGCAGTGGCACTACCCGTTCGAGAACCGCGACCGCGTCGACGAGGACGCGCTCGCGGCGGCCGGCTGGCCGGGTCGCAAGCAATACCCGGCCGACTTCATCTCCGAGGGACAGGACCAAACGCGCGGTTGGTTCTATTCGCTCCTGGCGATCTCGACGCTCCTCGGCCGCGGCGCCTCGTACAAGAACTGCGTCGTGATCGGTCTGATCCAGGACGAGCACGGCAAGAAGATGTCGAAGTCGAAGGGAAATGTCGTCGATCCGTGGAAGGTCATCGACGCCGAGGGGGCCGACGCGCTCCGCTGGTACTTGCTCTGGACGAGCCCGCCGTCGCTCCCGAAGCGGTTCAGTCAGAGAGACGTGGCCGAGACCGGCCGTCGATACCTCGGGACGCTCGAAAATCTCTACAACTTCTTCGCGCTGTACGCGGGGATCGACGGGTACGACCCAAGACAGCACGCCGCGCGCGAAGCGGATCGCGCGCCGCTCGACAATTGGATTCTCCTGCGGCTTGCGGTCGTCACGGACCTCGTCGATCGTCACCTGTGCGAGTACGCGCCCGTGCTCGCCGCGCGCGCGCTGCAGGATTTCGTGATGGAAGACCTTTCCAACTGGTACGTCCGCCGCTCGCGCGGCCGGTTCTGGGCCGGGGGTGTCGAGAGCGACAAGATCGCCGCGTTCGACACGCTCCACCGGTGCCTCGTCGGCGTGGCCAAGCTGACCGCTCCGCTCACGCCGTTCCTGGCCGAGGACCTCTACCAGCGCCTCGTCGCGCCGATCGACGCGTCCGCGCCGGCGAGCGTCCACCTCGACTCGTTCCCGAAGAATCCCGCCGGCGCCGCGATCGACGACGCGGGGCGGCAGTTCCTCGACGACATGGATCTCGTCAGGACGATCGTCGGGCTCGGCCGCGCCGCGCGGAACGAAGCCGGGGTGAAGGTGCGCCAGCCGCTCGCCCGGGCGTCCGTCCCGCTCTCCTCGGCGCAACGGACGCGTCTCGAGCAGAGCCCGCGCGGCCGCGAGGGGCTCGTCGACGTGATCCTCGACGAACTCAACTTGAAAACGATCGAGCTCCTGGACGACAATGCGCTCTCGGGCCGGCTCCGCGTCGCGCTGCGGCTCAAGTTCGACAAGTTCGGGGCGCGGCACGGCAAGAAGGCGAAGGCGTTCGCGGCCGCGATGCAGGCTCTCCCCGAAGCGAGCTTGCGCGACTACGCGAAAGGCCAGCTCGCGACGATCGTCGTCAACGGCGAGGAGATCGCGCTCCAGGGCGACGAAGCCGACGTGAAGCGCGAGGCGACCGCCGCGAACGAGGTCTACGTCGAGGACGGCGGCGTCGGGTTCCTTCTCGACACGACGCTCACGGACGAGCTCAAGGACGAAGGGTTCGTGCGCGAGCTGGTCAACAAGGTTCAGTTCATGCGCAAGGAAGCGGGCTTTCAGGTCACGGACCGAATCCGAATCGGCATCGCAACGTCGTCCGAGCGCCTCATCGGGGCGGTCGGACGGCTGAGGAACCACCTCGAGAGCGAGACGCTCGCGGTCGATATCGGGTTCGGCTCTGCCGACGGCGAGTGCACGCGATCGTGGGACATCAACGGAGAGCCGGCTGACATCGGCGTCTCTCGGGTGGCGGCCCCCGCGCTCCCCGGAGGAAAGGGCAGGGCGACTTGAACAAGAAAGACACGAAGCTGTACGAGCAGCGCCTCCTCGACGAGCGGTCCCGGCTGATGAAGGAACTCGGCCTGTTCGAGGACGAAATGATGAACAGCACGCAGCGCGACGCCGCAGGCGATCTCTCCGCGTACTCGCTCCACATGGCCGATCTCGGGACGGACGCGATGCAGCGCGAGAAGGCGTTCCTTCTCGCCTCGAGGGACGGACAACTGCTGCAGACCGTGGACGAGGCTCTGAGGCGGATCTACGACGGGGGATACGGAGTCTGCCCGCGCTGCAAGCAGGAGATCAACCCCGACCGTCTCGATGCGGTGCCGTATGCCCGTCTTTGCTCCGCGTGCCAGGAGAAGCAGGAGAAAGGTCGCGCGTAGGCGCGCCGATGCTTCTCCTTTTCGCGGTCACCGGCGGCGTCCTCTTGCTCGATCAGGCCACGAAGTTTCTCGTCATGCGCCGGATCCCGTTCGAGACGTCCGTCCCGATCGTCGGCGACTTTCTCCGGTTTACGCACATCCGAAACCGTGGCGTCGCGTTCGGTCTGCTCTCCGACCAGGGGATTCCGTTCGTGTTCGTTTCGCTCGTCGCGATGCTGTTGATCGTCCTGTCGCTCCGCCGCGTGCCGCGGGAGGCGCGGACGCTCCGTCTTGCGCTCGCCTCGATCCTCGGCGGCGCGTGTGGCAACCTGATCGACCGCGTCCGCTTTCGCGAAGTCGTCGATTTCATCGAAGTGGGAGTCGGCCGGTACCGTTGGCCGGTGTTCAACGTCGCGGACATCGCGGTCACGACCGGCGTTTTTCTGTTCATCGCCGCATCGCTGTTCGTGCGGCGGGAGAGCGTGCCGCGCGATGCCGGTGAAGGAGGAGCGCCTCTCGATCCCGCCTGAGGCGGCCGGCGTCCGCCTCGACCGCTTCCTCGCCGAGCGCGCGGGCGGCGAGCCGTCGAGAAGCCGGTTCGCGCGCTGGATCGAATCGGGCCACGTCTTGCTCAACGGCCGCCGGACGAAGCCGTCGCACGCGCTCCGCGCCGGCGACGCGGTCGAGATCACGATTCCTCCCCCCGAGCCGCTTCATCTGACGCCCGAGGCGATTCCCCTCTCGATCGTCTTCGAAGACGAACACCTCATCGTGATCGACAAGCCGGCGGGGCTGATCGTCCACCCGGGGAGCGGAGCCCGCACCGGAACGCTCGTCCACGCGCTCCTCCATCACACGGCGGCGCTTTCGCGACTGGGCGACCCGGAGCGCCCCGGAATCGTCCACCGTCTCGACAAGAACACGACGGGGCTACTGCTCGTCGCGAAGACCGAGTCGGCCCACGCGGCGCTTTCGCGCGACCTCGCGGCGCGCCGGATCGCCCGCGTCTACGGCGCGGTCGTATGGGGATGGCCGCCGCGGAGCGGGCGGATCGAAGCGCCGATCGGCCGTCACGCGCGCGACCGGAAAAAGATGGCCGTCCGCGACGACGGGCGCGCGGCGTCGACCTCGTATGACGTCGTCGAGTCGTTCGCGTTCGCGAGCCTCCTCGAGGTGCGGCTCGGCACCGGACGCACGCACCAGATCCGGGTTCATCTCACGCACGCCGGCCATCCTGTGTTCGGCGACCCGCAGTACGGCGGCCGACTCGGCGGCGCCGCGCGCTTCGTCCCGGCGGCGCGGGCCGCAGAGGCCCGGACGCTCCTCGCGATTTTCGGGCGCCAGGCACTTCACGCGCGGCGGCTGACGTTCGTCCACCCGGCCGCGCAGAGGGAACTCAGCTTCGAGTCTCCCTGGCCGGACGACTTGGCCGCTCTCCTGGAGGCGATGCGGCGCGCGTGGCCGCCGGCCCGCCCCGGCGCCGCGCTTTGATTCAAGACGGTGATCGTGTATCGTCGAGCCGTTCTTTTGGCTGGCCCATGGAGGGCGCAGAATGGCCGGAAACCATCGAGAAGTCGTCGAGCTCCGCATTCCTTCGCGGACCGAGCACCTCTCGATCGTCAATCGGGTCGCTGAGGAGCTGGCGGCGCAGCTCTCGATGAGCGAGGACGACCGCGATGCGGTCGCGACTTCGGTCATCGAGGCGGCGACGAACGCAATCCAGCACGGCAACCGGAACGACGCTGCGAAGACCGTGACCGTCCGGTTCGTCGTGAGCCCCGGTCGGCTCGAGGTCGTCGTGACGGACGAGGGCAAGGGGTTCGACCCGAGTCTCGTCGACGACCCGCTCAAGCCCGAAAACCTCCTTCGCGAGCGCGGCCGCGGCCTTTTCCTGATCCGCGCATTCATGGACGACGTCCAGTACTCCCCGGGAGAGCGCGGGACCGTCGTGCGGCTAGTCAAGCATTTGCGCCGGCCCTCTGCGCGGCGAGAAGCCGGCCGTTAGGCCGCGGCGCTCCCGGCGCGTCTCCTCTCCGAACGCCCTGCGATTCGACTCCGTGACTCCGTGACCGCATGCCTCGGTGACTACGTGACTCGGCGAGGCGATCTGCTCGGGTGGCCCGCATGACGGGCGCCGCGACCGACGCGCCGATTCGCGTCGACGGTATCTCGAAGCGATACGGCGGAGTGACGGCCCTCGCCGACGTGAGCTTCACCGTCCCCGCTGGCGAGATCACGGGGCTTCTCGGACCGAACGGCGCCGGGAAGACGACACTCTTGAAAATCCTGACGGGTCTCTCACGCGCCGACGCCGGGAGCGCCGCGATCCTCGGCGTCCCGGTCAGCGAGCCCACTTCGCGCACGCCCCTCGGCTATCTGCCGGAGGTCGTCGCATTTCCCCGCGGGCCCACGCTCGACGAGTTCCTGATGCTCCACGCGCGCCTCCTCGGCGCCGCGCGCACGGAGGCCGGGGCGCGCATCACGCGGCTCGTCGATCGACTCGGACTCGGCGACGCACGCTCGCGGCCGATCGCCGCGCTGTCGAAGGGAATGAGGCGCCGCGCGGGGCTCGCCCACGCTCTCCTCGGCGAGCCGGCCGTCCTGTTGCTCGACGAACCGTCCGCCGACCTCGACCCGATCGCACGGCGCGAGCTGGAATCGCTCCTACTCGAAGAGAAGCGGCGCGGCATCGCCATCCTCTTGTCGAGTCATCTCCTTCTCGAGATGGAGCCGTTGGCGGGGCGCGTTGCGATGCTCCACCAAGGCGCGTTGCTCGCGGAAGGGAGTGTCTCCGCGCTTCTGCCGACGACGCACCTCGTCGAAGTGACGATCAGCTCGGTCACCGACGCGCTCCGCTCGGCGACCGCGCACCTCCTTCCGACTTTCCGCGAGAGCGAGCGGAAGATGACTGTCGCGACGAACGATCCCGCCCTCGCGATCGAGCTACCGAAGCTCCTCGACGGGATCGGCGTCCGGTACGAGGCCGTGACGACCCGCCGGCCGAACTTGCGCGATCTATTTTTTTCGCTGCTCGAGGGCAAGAAACCGTGAGGCCGGCGCTCCGCCTCCTCGCCGTGGACGCGCTGCGGACGCTGCTGACGCGGCGCGCGAGCGCGCTCCTCCTCGTGCTTCTCTTCGGGTTGCTGACCGCGGTCTCGTGTTCGCTGCAGCTCGCTGGCGAGTCGGTCGTCAACGGCCAAGTCGTGCCGATCGACAACGAGACCCGCTCGGGACTCGCCGTCGGCGTCGCGTACGGCGGCGTGCACTTCCTCGGGCTCCTCCTCGTTCTGTTCGTGATCGTCCCGGCGATCACGGGGGAGATGGAGAGCGGCGTGGCGTCGTGGATTTTCGTGAAGCCGATCGGCCGCGAGACGTACCTGATCGCTCGGATGCTCGGCGGACTTCTCTTCCTTGCGGCATTCTCGGCGTTCGTGGTCGCGGGGCTCGAAGTCCTCCTCCTGAAGTACTCGGGTCGCTTCGAGGCGCGAGCGATACTCGGGTGGGTGACACTCTTGATCCTCCTCGCGTCGTACCTTGGTTGGGGCGTGCTCTTATCGCTGCACCTGGGCGCGGGCTTCGGTGGGCTGCTCGTTCTTCTTCTCGCCGGCCTCGGGGCGGCCGTCAATCTCGACCCGCTCACGCGGATCTTGCTCTGGGGCGGGGGGAGCGGCGCGCCCGCGGGCATCCTCGACGCGTTCCTCGCGCCGCTGTTCGGCGCCGAAGGACCGCCGTTTCTCGCTCGCGCCGTGTATGCGGCGCTCTACTTCGTTCTGCCCGGAGCCGGAAACGTCCACGATCTGGCGGTCGGCGCGACGTTCGGCCGCGGTCTGCCGATCCAAGGCGACGCGATCTCGCTCGCCATCCCGGTGGCGGGAATCCCGCTCGCGCTCCTCCTCTCGCTCTGGCTGCTCAAGAAGCGCGAATTCTGAGCGCGGTTCTCGTATGATCCGGACCGTGCGCGTGCTTGGAGTCGATTGGGGCGATCGGAAGATTGGTTTGGCCGTTTCGGATCCGAGCGGGACGGTGGCGGTGGGCGCGGGGACACTCGTCGTGAGTTCCCGGCGGGAGGCGCTCGCGGCGCTGGCCGCTGCTGCGACGGCGCGAGACGTGGAGCGGATCGTCGTTGGGTTCCCGGTCTCGATGAGCGGCTCGAGCGGGCCGAGGGCGGAGAAGACGGAGCGATTCGTCGAAGCCCTTCGCGCCCGGGTCGCGATCCCAATCCTGCTATGGGACGAGCGTCTCACGACGGCCGCGGCGCTCCGTACGCTGAGAGAGACCGGAGGCTCGACGCGGCGCGACCGCGGCCTGACGGACGAGTTGGCCGCGACGATTCTGCTGCAGAGCTGGTTGGATGCGCGCCGCACGAGCCGTGACGGCTCGACCGCGCCGAGTGAAGATGGCGAGCCCCCAACCCCCCGGGGAGGGGCCTCGGCCGGTTGAAACCGACCGCAGTCGCCTGGATCGCCTCGCTCGGGGCCCCGCTCGTTCTCGCGGTCTTCGTCTTCACCGCGTATCGCGGGCCGATGCGCACGCCGGGCGGCGTCGTGCTCCTTCGCGCGGGGATCGGCGCCCGCGGCGTCGCCGAAGAACTCGCCGTGACGGGCCTCGTTTCCCACCCAAGGCTCTTCCTCCTGTTTGCGAGGCTCGAGAAAGTCGACCGCCACCTCCGCGCCGGGCGGTACGCCATCCCGCCCAACCCGAGTATCGAATCACTTCTCGCCCTTCTCCGAGAAGGGCCCAACGTTCGAGAGCGCGTGACGATTCCGGAAGGGAGTCGGGATGATCAGATTGCCGGCGTCCTCGCGCGGACGGCGGGCGTCGACTCGACCGAGTTCCTGAGAATCGTCCGCGACGGCGCCTCACCGCCTCGGTACGGCGTGCCGGGTCCGACGCTCGAGGGGTATCTCTTCCCCGAGACCTACGAGTTTCCGTGGGGGACGCCGGGCGCGGAAGTCGTCTCGTTCCTCATCGTGCAATACCACAAGGTGATGATCCCGGCGTTTCGCGCTCGAGCGGAGAGCCTTGGAATCGCGGAGCAAGACGTCGTCACGTTGGCATCGATCATCGAGGCCGAGACGAGCCTGCCCGAGGAGCGGCCTCGCGTGTCGGCGGTGTATCACAATCGACTGCGAGCCGGCTGGAATCTGGAGGCCGATCCGACGGTCCGGTACGCGACCGGAAATGATTCCGGCGAAATCACCGCAGGCCAGCTGGAGTGGGATTCGCCGTACAACACGTACCGCTACCCGGGGCTGCCTCCGGGTCCGATCGGAAATCCGGGCGAGGCATCGTTGATCGCCGCGTTGTTTCCGCAAGAGGGCTGCGAGGACTTCTTCTTCGTCGCGAACGGAGAGGGAGGGCACACGTTTTCGAAAACGGCGGAAGAACATTCCCGGGCGGTCGCTGCTCTCAGGCGAAGGGAAGTGGCCCGCCGCCAACCTGGCCATTCTTGACAGACCTGGACACGTGATCTAGTGTTCCGCTCTGATTCGACGTTGCGGTAGGGGAGGATTTCCACGATGTCGCGTTCCGAATCGAAGAGGCCGACGCCGAGGGGACGGCGCGTGACGGGCGGAAACACGCTCCCCTTCGGAAGGAAGAACCAGCTCCTATTCGGAGCAGGGTTTCTCGTCATTCTTCTCGGTTACTATCTATTGAGCAAGAACTCCATCACCCTTGCCCCTCTCCTCCTGGTGGTGGGCTACTGCGTTTTGATCCCGCTGTCGATCATGGCGAAGTAGGCTCGGAAGTTTCGGCCCGCCACTCCTCAGAAACTCAGGGCGAATAGCTCAGCCGGCGAGAGCACCTGCCTTACACGCAGGGGGTCAGAGGTTCGAACCCTCTTTCGCCCATTTGTAGCGCGCGGATCGGGAACGGGCGGTGGCTCGCTCGCCTCGGCCGTGCCTTTCCAACCACGGGGACGGCTGTCCCTGGGAGTGGACGCAATAGACGGCAAGAATCGATCGGGAATAGCCACGGAATTCTGTGCTTATTGCCGGGACAGCTAGAGTTTGCCAGAGTTTGACGGGTTGAGCCCGCGGGGCTTCAAGACATGGAACATGAATTGCTGCATCCCGGCCAACAGACTGTGGGAGTTGTGGAGGGCCTCAGTCCGGAGCTGACATCCTCAAAGCTTCTAAGCCCTGCCCCTCCGCACCGATAGACGTGAAACTCATTGACAGTCAAAGATGCGGTTTGTTATAGTCGCCCCACGTTTTGCGGAGATGATGCCAGCCGAGCCGATGGCGATTCGCGAAGCGGTGCAGGCGATTAAGGTAACGATCGGGCATTACTTTAGAACGCAACAGAGACTGATTCGTGATCTCGTCGAATGCCGAGAGGAGGTGCAGGGGAGATCGTCAAATGCTTCAGGGTTGACCGATGCACCTTCGGAAACTGGGCCTTTCATGGCGGAGAGAGGTTGGCGTAAGACCCCCTTCGACGCTGCAGGAGGAAAAGACGATGTCAAAGAAGCTCATCGCAATCGTCGGGCTGGTCATGGGAATCTCGACCTGTCTGGCTGGCGCGGCTTTCGCCGGGATCGTGTTCGGACCGTTCTCGACGTGTACCGCCGTGATCACTCAGAACCCATCGCGGCCCTCGTGCATCAACAGCTTTAGCCCGGATGTCGCGCGGCTCTGCCCCTCGACGGGTGCCGGGTCCACCGCGAGCCCGACTTTCGATTCAGTGGTCTACACGGTCACGCTGCTCGATGCCCTCGGTGCCCGCGTGTCCGGCGCGACCGTGTCCATCTATGAGACGACGGGGACGCTGAACATCGTCACGGGCGGCGCCACGACGGCCATCTCGGACGCTAGCGGCAATGCAACCGTCACGCTGTTCACGGGGTCAGGCTGCGGCCTCGCGTCGCTTTGCGCTGCCGGCACGAAGCTCTGTGATGTGTCGGTTCGCTCACCAGACAACGCGAACGGCGCACTCTCCGCGTCGTGTCCTGCCCCCACGGGAGGGACAAGCTTCGTCAACATTAACGACCAGACGAACCCCGCTTGCGGCATTCTCTCCAAGCAGGGCGTGGTCACGACCGGAGTGAATGATTGCTGGGACTTGAATTGCGACGGGCTCGTCAATATCAACGACACGACGGGTAACCTGGGCAAGGGCGGACTCTTGAATCACGTCGGACATGGTGGCGCCCTCGGCGCCAAGACCACCTGCCCGTAGCTCTGGGTTGATAGGGGACTGTTCTTAGGGTGGGGCGCGACGAGATCGCGCCCCGCTTCATCTCTCGATGCAATGGTTTGGAGAGACAGGGGCTCCGCGAAAAATCTGTTGACACCCTTTGCGAGGGCCTGATATACTGCGCTCAATTCAGCAATCGGTTCGAGCAGCCGAAAAGTTAGGAGCTGCTAAGATTTCGGTTGATTCCTTTGAGTCGGGTCTGCTAAACTGTGCAGCGTCTCAAAAGCAGGCTGGTCGTCACCGAGAAACAGGTCGTTGAGTGTTCTGAGAAGTGAATGATCCCGAGAGGAGGTGACCGGGAGACAGTCCGAACCATCGGGATTACGTCGTCGGATTCATCGGGTTCATAGCCACGAGAAAACCTGAAAGGAGCGAACACATCATGCGCCGAGTGATTACAACTCTCTTCATCCTCGCTGTCGCGATCCTGCCGACGGCAGCCTTCGCGGGTCAGATCTGGACGGACGGAGACGGTGACGGTCTCCCGGATGCGGCCAAGTTCGTCGGCCGCCTCCCGAGCGATCTTGTTACCGTCCAAGTCTGGATCGACACCCAGTCGTACGCGTTCTCGTATTTCCAGGCCTGGATCGAGCGGGCGCCTTGCCTCACGTTCGTCAGCGCCACGTACGCCATCACTGGCACCACGAACACAATCCCGGTCGACAACTTCACGCACCCGCAGCGGACGGGTATTTCGGGCACCGGCGCCGTTCAGCCCGGCAGGCACGGCGTGGTTCTGATCGGCAGCATCACGTTCCACATCGAGACGATCGCGAACTGTTGCGTCAACCCGATTATCGATCTTGGCAACCCGCCGTACTCGATCCTTGGGAACAACCCCCAGGGTACGTACCAGGCCTTCCAGTCGGCCTCCGGTACGTGCTACGACGGCCCGGTAGTCGGGACGGAAGACAAGAGCTGGGGCGCCATCAAGGGTCTCTACCGGTAATCGCAGTTTCAGTCTGATTCAGTCGGGCGGCTCGAAAGGGCCGCCCGATTTCTTTTCCCCCGACCGGCGACTCGGCTAGGGAGCTTCGAGATTGAAGAGTCTGAGCGCCCCGATGAGACTGCTATCCGCAGGGGAGAGACTCATCCCATCGAGGAGAACCTTGCGCGCCTCGAGCGGCGAGCCATGCTGGGCGAGGATCTGTGCGAGGTTGATCCTCGCGACCGAAAGGGCCGGGTTGAGCGCGAGCGACGTTCGGTAGCGGGAGACGGCCTCGTCCGTCTCTCCGAGTATTCCCGCGACGATCCCGAGGTTGTAGTGGATCGCCGGACTGTTCGGATGCATCCGTTCGATGATCAGAAACTCCGCTCGGGCCGCTTCGGACTGTCCGCAAGCCGCGAGAAGGGTTCCGAGATTGTTCCTCGCATCGGTGTACGACGAATCGAGTGCGATCGCCTGCCGGTATTCCGCGATCGCCTCGGCCGTGCGCTCTCTCGCGGAGAGCGCATCCCCCAAGCTGTAATGGGCGATCGATGACTCCGGACTCATCCGGCTCCCGTGGGACCAGAGTGAAAGTGAATCTCGCCAGACGGGGATTTGGCGGAGGGTCAGAAAGGCGAGGAATCCCACGGCCAGGAGCCCTGCTAGGGCCGGAGCGAATCTCGTGACCTGCGCGTCGCCGCCTGAGGAACCGGCACTCGATCCTCGATCCGAGGCGATGGCGAGCCCCGCGCCGGCGAGGAGCGCGAACCCGAGACACGGGAGATAGCTGTAGCGATCGGCCGCGATCTGCGTCCCGACGCGCACGATCCCCGACGCCGGCGCAAGCAGAATCAGAAACGCGAGCCACGAGGTGAGCATCGCCGGCGCGCGGGTCCGGAGCAAGACCCCGGCGACAGTCGCGATGACGATCCAAACGCCGCTCGCGCCGATCGAAAAACTCAGAACCGAAAGATCCTGCGGCACCTGGTAGAGCGGCGAAAGTCGGAACGGAACGAGCGTTTTCCAGCAATAGAATCCCGTGCTGTAGAGACCGATTGCGATCCGGTCGCCCGGCGACGACTCGGCCAAAGACCTCATGGCGTGGGCCTTCCCCTGTCCGTAGATCGCGATCGCAGCGAACGCAAGTCCGAGCAGGACGAACGCGACCTTCTCTCTCAGGACGGGCCAAGCTTCCGCGCACCGCCACCGTCGCGGGTCCGCCGGCAGGCGCCGGAGAGGATAGATGTCGAGCAACAGCAGAAGCGCGGGCAGAGTCATCACGCTCGCCTTGGACAAGAGGGCGAGGAAGAAGAATCCCACGGCCATGAATAACCGGAGCGGGTCCTCGCGCCCTCCCGATTTCATCCCTCCGCCAGGGACATACGCGAGGAGCGTCAGCATGAAGAACATCCCTGCCAGGACGTCCCGCCGTTCCGTCGCCCATACAACCGACTCCACGCGCAGGGGGTGCAGCCCGAACAAGAGCGCGGCCGCGGCCGCGCCCATACGAATCGTTGCGGGATGTCGCAGTGCCCTTTCGGAGAATCCCAATCCGAGCAACCGCGCGGAGAGCGCATAGAACAGTGCCGCGTTCACCGCGTGGATGACGAGGCTCGTCAGATGGAACCCGGCCGGGTTCATCCCCCAGACAATCGCATCGAGCGCGAGGCTCACCCAAGCGAGCGGCTGATACGGCCCGAGCAGAAACGTCGAAAACATCCACCGGAGATGTTCCCATCCCAAGCCGCGGAGGTGCGGGTTCCCGAGGATCGCGACGTGATCGTCCCACTCGACGAATCCGTTCCGCAACGACGGCAGGAAGACGGCGGCGACGGCGAAGAACACCGCGACGGGGCCGAGCAGCCCCGAATCGGACCCGCTTTTCGGAGGCTCCCCGCCGGCGCGGGCGCTCATCCCTTCCGTGCGGGCACGGGGATTTCCAGGAGTTCCGGGTACTCTTGCTCGAGCTCGTTCTTGATCGCCCGAGCCTCCGCGTTCTCCGGCTGACGTCGGACGGCTTCCCGGACGGTCGCGTACGCCTCCTCCGCGTGCCCCTTCTCCCGGAGGATTCTCGTCAACAGCATGAGGACCGGAACCTGCGAAGGGTCGAGGCGGACCGATTCCCGCAGAGACGCGATCGCCGAATCGCGGTCGCCCTCGATGAAGTGGAGTCGGCCGAGATTGAAGTGCGCCATCGGGCTTGCCGGATTGAGCGAGAGCGCTCCGACGAGCGCCTCGCGTGCCGCGGGCAAGTCGCCCAGCTCGATGCACGAGGCGGCAAGGTTCACTCGCGCATCCCCGGATGCCGGCTCGTCCAGCACCAACCGTTCCGCGAGCGTCCGCGCGACGGCGGACCGTCCCCACTTCACGAGGTACGCGATGATGCTCAGGCGGAGCGACGTCCCCGCATTCGGGTCGGCGCCCGCTTCTTGAGCGACCGTGACGGCCGAATCGATCTGCCCGCGCGAGAGCATGGCGCCCATCTTGTGGGCAAGACCGATGCAGGGGAGCCCAGCTTTCGGGTCGATCCCCGCCCCATAGACCTCATCGAGTCCCACTCGCTTCCCAGTCAGGTTCGCCGACCCGATATAGCCGAGGGCCGCAAGCGCCTCGGCCTCTTCTTTCCCGATCTCGACTTGCCCGGCCGTCTCCGGGAGGTCCGGCTTCATCGCGAGGATCTCGCGCAATTGTCCGAGAAGCCGGTCAGCATCCGATCTCGATTCGCCGAAGAGGCTCTTCCCCTCTCCCGGATCAACCGAGAGGTCGTAGATCTCCGGGGATGGGCCGTGCAGGTACTTGAGGTCGCCGGAGCGGACCATGCGAAGGTCGCTCCAATCGTAGCTGAGCTTCCCGAACAGCGATTCCGCATAGCCGATCGATTCGGCCGGCGCTCCCGCGGCCATCAGATCGCGTCCCTGCAGCGGAGCGCTCCACTCCACCCCGAGGAGCGCGAGAAGCGTGGGGAGGAGGTCGATCGTTTCAGCGATGTCCGCGCGGATGACTCCCCGGCCGAGTCGAGCCGCTCCTCCCATCACGAGCGGAATGTGGAGAGTCGGCTCATACAGCAGGTAACCGTGCGTCGATTCGCCGTGGTCGCCGAGGCTCTCCCCGTGATCGGCCAGGAGGACGACGATCTGCTCGCCACGCGCGGCGAAAGCCTCGAGCAGCCGCTCGATCTCCCGATCCATCGCGGCGATTTCTCCGCGATACGGGTCATCGGCGAAGACCTTCGTGTATGGCGCGGGCGGCTCGTACGGATCGTGCGGATCGAAGAGGTGGACCCAGAGAAAAACCGGACGATTCCCCGCGCCGCCGAGCCATGCGAGCGCGCTGTCAACGGTCTGCGCCGCGGGCCGCTCCGGGAAGCGCATCTGCGGCGTCCCGAGGACGTCGCCCTTTGTCAGGAATTCCTTGCCGGCCGCCACGTCGTCGTACACGTCGAATCCCTGCGTCAGCCCGTAGATGTGATTCAACGAAAAGGCGGACAAGAAGGCGCCGGTTCTGTATCCTGCGTCCCGTAGGATTTCGGCCATGGTGTCGAAGTACGGGTCGAGGGCAAACCCGCCGTTCTTCCTGACTCCGTGATAGGACGGATACGTCCCGGTCATCATCGAGCAGTGCGACGGAAGCGTGAGAGGAACCTGGGAAGTCGCCCGGCAGAACTCCACGCCGTCAAGGGCGAGCCGATCGATCGCCGGCGTGAGGGCTCGGTGGTCTCCGTACGCGCCGATGCGGTCGGCGCGCGTCGTGTCGATCGTGATCAGGAGGATGTTGGCGTGGCGCGCCCTCCCCGCGCACGAGAGGAGGATCGCCCCCGCGAGGATGGTCGCGAGCAGGAGGATGAATCGAGGAATGCTCTCGTCTGTCGGCCGCACGCGGATGGCCGCGAGCTTACGGTCCACGTGATTCGGGGTCAAGGCGATACGGTCCCCGTAAGATCCAAGAGATTTCGGAAATTCCCTTGACACGTTTCCACGTCTTTGGTAGGTTGGCAACGTCTTGAAACATCGCATGTTAACTTCGCTGTTTCAACCTTCGGTCGGGGCGCAAAAACCTCGGGCACGCGCAGGGAGGTACGGTTCATGAAGACGGTCGCTACGCTTTTGATCTCGGGTTTGCTTTTCGGGTTGCCTCTCGTCGCCGCAGGGCAAACATGCGATACGCCCGTCGGGGTCAAGAACAACTGCCACGCTTGGGTTGATACGGACGGCGACGGGCTGCCAGGTCCAAACGCCACGACGGCCGTGGGACAGGCCGTCACGATGCACTTCTACATCGACTCGGGGACTTACGTCTGGACCAACTTCGGTACGTGGTGGGGCAACGGGGTCGATGTACCCAACCAATTCTTCGCGACGGACTCGATTGTCAAAGCCACGGTCACGAATACGCTCGGAGGCGGCACGTTCAATGGTCTCGACAACTTCTCGATTTCTCCCGGCTTCGGGTTGGGCGGGACTGGTTACACGTCGAACAACAGTGGCGTTCGGCGGCTCTGCACCGTGACGACGAGGGGGCTCATTGCGGCACCCACTTTCAGCGGTTGCGTGACCCCGCTCACGGATTTCCCAAGCGCGACGTCGTACTCCCTCTTGGGAAACATCCCCGGCGGCACGTACGCCTTTTTCTGTGCCGGCACCAACACTGCGGGCTGCTACACGATCACGTCGGGAACCCCGTCGGAGACCAAATCCTGGGGACAGGTCAAGGGTCTCTTCCGGTAGTCCGGCTCGGTCATCTGGCTCACTGCGCTAGTTATCTGAGCGAGCGCCCTCTCTCGAGGTCGACGCAATCGTGACCGCGAGATCGAGGGCGCTCGCTTTATTATTCCCCCTGCTGCTGGTGATTCTTTGCGGCAGCGCGCCGCTCGACGCCGAGATGCGCGCCGCCCCGATCTTCATGGGTCGCGGCCCGTCGTGGCCGAGCGCCTGCTCCGACGGCCATCGTCTGGCATTCATGATGAACGCCAACCGCGCGGCCGAGATTTTCGTCTTCGACCTCGCCGACACGACGAAGCCTCCCGTTGCGGTGACCGATTCGCCGAAGTGGGATGGCAAGCCCTCCTGGTCCCCCGACTGTGACCGGATCGCGTTCATGTCGGGTCGAAGCGGCAACGAGGACATCTGGGTCTACTCGTTCGCCACCGGCGCGTGCACGCAGATGACGTTCTCGTACGAAGGGAACGGCATCCGCGCGCAGGAGTGGGGGCCGGCGTGGTCGCCCGACGGCTCACGTATCGCGTTCTCGTCCGACCGAAGCGGGGACGACGACATCTGGTGGGTGCCGGACACCGGCGGCGAGCCGGTGCGCCTCACGCATCGGACTCTCCCGCGCGCGCGCGATCAGGATCGGTATCCGGCCTGGTCGCCGGACGGAAGGCGGATCGCGTTCGCCTCGCAAACTACCGGGAACTGGGACCTGTGGGTCGCGGTCGTTGACGACTCGACCGCAAAGCCAGTGCAACTGACGGCCGACACCACCGGCGAGTTCAGTCCCGCATGGTCGCCGAACGGCCGTTGGATCGCGTTCGTCTCCGACCGGACCGGGAGCTTCGATCTCTTCGCCATGCCCGCGGCCGGCGGCCCCGCGATCCAGCTCACGAAGAACCCCGGCCCCGACAACACCCCGTGCTGGTCGCCGGACGGCAAGAGGATCTACTACTCCGGAATGCGCGACGAGGATGTCGGGCTCTGGGTCATCGAGGGGCTCGAGGAGGTCCTCGGCCCGGATTACGCCGCGCGCAAGAAATGATGCGCGCGCGCGGCCCGCGGCGCATCGGCCAGCGCGCCGGGCCGATGATCGCCATCCTCGCCGGCCTGCCGCTCTCGGCGTGCGCGAGCGGCCCGGTTCTCTCGCAGCTAACCGTCACGCCCGCGAGCGAAGAGCGCCAGCCCGCTTGGTCGCCCGACGGGAAGTGGATCGCGTTCGCCGCGGCGCCGATCGGGTCTTCGAACGAAACGCCCGACCTCTGGCTCGCCTCCGCCGACGGCAAGACGACGAGACGATTGACACACGACGCGTTTCTCGAGGGCTCCCCGTGCTGGTCGCCCGACGGGACGCGGCTCGCGTTTCGCTCGTGGCGCGAAGACCGCGTCTCGCGAATCTGGATCCTCAGCCTGAAGGACTCGTCGATCACTCAGCTCACGCGCGAGGCGGGACGGACGACGAACCCGGCGTGGTCGCCCGACGGCGCCACGATCGCCTACTACGGTGTCGAGAGCGGGAACGAGCAGGTGTGGGCGTTGCCCGCCGGCGGCGGCTCGTCTTGGCGATTGACGCACCACCCCGAGCAGAGCTGGAATCCCGCCTGGTCGCCCGACGGAAGCGAGATCGTCTTCTCCCGCTATCAGAACCAGTCAACCGGAGGAGCGCTCTTCGTGATGCCGCGGGAGGGCGACGGCGACGCGGGGGAGCGAGCGCGGCCGTTGACGCACCGCGCGGATCATCGCTGGGATCGCTTCCCATCGTGGTCGCCCGACGGCCGGTGGATCGCGTTCGCGGCGACGGACCTGAAGTTGAACTGGGACATCTGGCTCGTCTCCGCCGACGGCGTGATCGAAGAGCGCCTGACCGAGGAGCCTTCCCACGACACGGAACCGTCGTGGGCTCCCGACAGCCGTCACATCGTGTTCGAATCGGATCGATCGGGGACGCAGGATCTCTGGATCCTCGACACAGGGCGCTGGACGAGCGCGAAGTGAGGGTCTTCCGATCCGGTTAGGCGCGATCCCCGTGCTCATCGCGATGATGAGCGCGGCGTTGGGGAGCGCGTGCTCTCCCAAGTCCCGGCGCTCGGCGACCGCATCGTCGGTCGCCCCCGCAATCCGTCTCCTGACCGACTCTTCCGACAATGACTACGCGCCGCGCTGGTCGCCCGACGGCTCGGAGCTCGTTTTCTTCTCCTGGCGCGCGGGAGTTCGCGACTTGTGGATCGTCGGCTCCTCGGGCGGGGAGCCGCGCCGCATCGACTCGGGCCCCGGGAACGATCAGTACGCGTGCTGGTCCCCCGACGGAAAAGAGATCGCTTACACGACCCACGTGCCGGATACGTACGATCAGGACATCTCGATTGTCGGACGGGACGGAAGTCCCGCTCGCCCGCTGATCGCGTTTCCCGGCGAGGACTACCACGCGAGCTGGTCGCCCGACGGACGATCCCTCCTCTTCACGTCGACCCGCCTCGGGAACTCGGACATCTGGATTGTGGAGCTCGCCCGCCCCGATTCGGCGCGCGTGCTGATCGGCGGGCCGTCCAACGACGGATACGCGTCGTGGTCGCCGCGCGGAGACCGCATCCTCTTTCAGTCGGATCGCGGCCGCGCGGCGGGAATCTGGGTCGCCGCGTATCGGGAGGGCCGGGCCGGCGAGCCGCGGCCCGTCTCGGTCGGCGGGATGCGCCGCTCGAACGCGGCCTGGTCGCCCGCGGGCGATGCGGCCGCGTTCGTCGTCTGGGAATCGGGAGCGCGCCGGCTCGCGATCGTTCCCGTGATCGACGGGTGGGAAGCCAAGCCGCGGATCGTGCCGTTGCCCGACAGCCTCGCCACGATTGCCTATCCGGATTGGTCGCCCGACGGGCGCTCGATCGCGTTCTCGACCTACGCCTCGGGCGTTTCGAAGATCTGGGTCGTCACCGACCCGGACAGGTTTGCGTCCTACCAGGAGCGAGACTTGCCGAGAAGGAAGTAGATCTCGCCAGCGAACGGGGAATCGTTGCCGCGCGCGGCGGTCATCGGCGCCCCGATCACGAGATCGCTCTTGGCATCGCCGTCGATGTCGAGGACGTCTACCGCCATCGGCATCTGATCATTCGGGTCGATCCCCTCGACGACGTGATCGAACGGAGCCGTCGCGAGGTCGAGCGTGTCGGGGTATTCCGACTTCGGCCGGCCCATCACGATTCCGAGGAGTCCCGCTTGAAATCGGAGCGAACCATCGGCGTTGGCGGGATCGCCGAACGGAATCTCGATGAATAGCTCGGCCTTTCCATCCCGATTCAGATCGCCCGTCGCGACATACCGCCCGATGTTGTCCCACGTCGCGCCGCCGATGATCCGGAACTCGCACTCGCTCGCGAGGTCGATCGAAGGCGGAGTCTCCTTCGCGCCGAATAAGACGTCGACAATCCCGCAAAGAGATCGGTCGCCGGTCTCGGGCGCGCGGTAGGCCGTCACGACGACGTCGCCGAATCCGTCGCCGTCGAGGTCTCCGGCCGTCGTGCCGCGGGCCAGAGCGCCGCGCACCCACTCCCCGTAGATCGGGATCGATGAGCCGCCGACGCCCAACTCGAGCGCGCCGTCGCCCAGCTTCGCCTTCGGACGACCGAGGACGACGTGCGCCTCGCCCGGATCGATCCGCGCGTTGTCCGGACCGTCGCCGTAATACGCGCCGACGAGGAGGTCCATCTTGCCGTCGCCATTCCAATCGCTGTAGACGAGCGATCGGCCGGCGGTGTCGTCCCGATCCGAGCCGTGCATCGCCAGGTCGGATTTCTTGCCGAGGTCGACGCGCGGCTCGATCTTCTTCCGAGCGCGGCCCAGGTAGAGGTAGGCGACGCCGGCATGCGGCGATTCGTCGCGGCGGCCGTTCGAGTACATCGCGCCGATGGCCACGTCGTCGAGCCCGTCGCCGTCGAAGTCACCGAGCGCGACATCATCGCCCAGGTGGACTTCTTTCCCCGGCGAGGTGAAAACCACGTCCGCCGAGTCGGGCAACGATAAGATTTTCGGGAAGGCGTCGCGCGCGCGTCCGAGAACGACGTACGCGGCTCCGCCGCCCGAAAGCGTCGAGTCCCCTTCGACGGTCCAGGGAGAGCCGATCAATAGGTCCGTGAGGCCGTCGCCATCGAAATCGCCGGTCGCGAGCGTCTGCCCGATCGCCTGCTGCGCGCGAACCCCTACGATCCGGCAAGGCGCCCCGCTGAGTCCGGCCGAGAGGCTCGCGCCGATTTCGGCGCCGCCGAAGAAGATCGAGACGGCCCCGGTTGAAACGCCGGCCTCCACCGACGGGCGGCCGCCGAGCGCCCCGATCGCGACGTCGTCCACGCCGTCGCCGTCGAAGTCGCCGTGGGCAATAGAGCTCCCCGCCAGCTCCTGGGGCCTTTCGCCATACACGACGAAGTCGGCGGCGGCTTTCAGGTCGATCGTCTCCGCGGCTGCGGGAAAGCTCGCCGCCAAGATGCACGCCACGATCGAGCACGAAAATCGCATGATCGCCCCCTGACGTTCGGGAATCGCCGGAACTTGTGCTAAGAGGCGCTTTGACACGGCTTGACCGGTCTCCTATAGTGGACGGCCGGCTCGGCCTGGGCACAACCGGGCCGATTCAAGCACGCACAGAACCCCTCGGTCAACTCGGAAAGGCCCACGAAATTAGCCGGTTACGCTCGCATGGAGTCTGCTTCGCCGTCTCCGCCCTCTTGGCGCTCGCGACTACGGGATGCGGCAAGCAAGAAGCGCCCCTCGCGCGTCTCGTTCCCGCCGGGTGGGCCGCTGCGGAGCGGGCGTCCGTCCGTTCGGCGCTCCCCGTTTCGAAGGGAAAGAACCTGATCCTGATTACGATCGACACGTGTCGCGCGGATCGGCTCGCCTGCTACGGAAACCCCGCGATCCGCACGCCCAACATCGACGCGATCGCCGCGAACGGAGTTCAGTTCGCGCACGCGGTTTGTCAGGCGCCGACGACGCTTCCTTCGCACTGCTCGATCTTCACAGGCTTGTATCCGACCGGGCACGGGGTGCGAGACAACGGACGCTTTCGCCTCGACGACTCCGCGCTGACTCTCGCGGAGGTTCTCCACGAGCACGGCTACCGGACGGGCGCGTTCATCGGCGCGTTCCCGGTCGCGGCTCGGTTCGGACTGGCCCAGGGTTTCGATACGTATTCCGAGGAGTTGCCGCGCGTTTCGTTCCGCGGCAAGAACGCGATCGCGGAGCGCCCGGCCGGGCAAGTCACCGACAAGACGCTAGCCTGGCTCGCCGCGACGGACGACGAGCCGTTTTTCGCCTGGGTCCACTACTTCGACCCGCATTGGCCCTACGAACCGCCCGGCGCCTACGCGGCCGCCTATTCGTCGGCCCTGTACGACGGCGAGATCGCGTTCGTCGACGCGCAGATCGGCCGCTTGATTGCAGCGCTCGAGGAGAAGGGAATCGCGGACGAAACGCTCGTCGCCGTGATGGCCGATCACGGCGAGGGTCTCGGCGAGCACAATGAGTACAGCCACTCGATCCTGCTCTACGACGGGACGATCCGGATTCCGCTTTCGATCGGCGTTGCGGGGCGCGCGGGGCTCGCGGAGCCGGGCGGCAGTATCGAGCCCGGGGCGGGGTTCATCGCCGCGAGCCAGGCGCGCTCCGTCGACGTCATGCCGACCGTCCTCGACCTCCTCGCGCTACCGATCCCCGACGCGCTCGACGGCGTCTCTCTCCGCGGGAACGAAACCACGCCGCCGCCCGCGTCGGCCGGGCTGTCGTACCTCGAGACCTACACGCCCTGGTACGGGTTCCAATGGAGTCCGCTCCGCGGGCTTCGCACGGACGCGTGGAAGTTCGTCGAGGCCCCGCGGCCGAAATTGTTCGACCTCGCCGCCGATCCGGGCGAGCGCTCGAACGTTCTCGAGCGCGACGACTCGCAAGCGCGCGCGTGGGAGCGGGCGCTCCGCGACGTCGGCGTCGAGCGGACCGCGTCCGTCGAGCGCGAAATGGACGCCGAGACCGTCGAGAAACTCCGCGCGCTCGGGTACGTCGGGGCGGGGTCCTCGCTCGCCGGCTCGCGGCCGATCGGGGCGAGCGCGAAGCTTCCCGATCCGAACGAACTCATCGATCTGTATTTTCGATTCATCGCCCCGGCGACGGAGCTGTTCGGCCGCGGCGACTACGGCCGCACGATTCTCTACTGCGATTCAGCGGTCGCGACCGACTCGACCAACCTCCAGGCGATTCTGATCCGAAGCCATGCGCTCGGCCGGGTCGGGAGAGACGACGAGGCGCGCGCGTCGTACGAGCGCGTGTTCGAGCTCGACCCGGAGAGCATCTCGGCGCACTTCTCGCTTGGAGCGCTGTTCTTCCGCACGGGAGAGTTCGCTGCCGCCGAGCAGGAGTACCGCGCGGTCCTCTCGATCGATCCCGGACTCAACGAGGCGCGCCACGATCTCGCACTGACCTTGCGAAACCTCGGACGAACGGCGGAGGCGGAAACGATGTTCCGCGAGACGATCGCCGCCGACTCGACTTTCGCAATCGCGTATCGGAGCTTGGGAAATCTGTATCATACGGACGGCCGGATGCGAGAGGCGTTGGCGGCTTACCTCGCGGCGCTCGCGATCGACCCGTCGGCGCGGGACGTCGAATCGACCGTCCTGGGGCTCGCGAATCAGGACTCGCTCGGTGTGGCGGCTCTCCGGGACGTCGAGGCCGCGTGGCGGGAGGACCCCGAGTCCGAGCGGCGGGTCATCCCGTTCGCTGAGGTTCTCGCGGCGCGCGGCGAAAGGGCCCGCGCTCTCGAGATCTTGAGCGCAGCGATCGCCCGGGCGCCGAGCGCGGCCCTCTACAGAATCCGCGCGTGGATCCACAAGAGCGAGGGCCGGCCCAAGATGGCGCTCGAGGACCTCGAAGCGGCGGTCGCCGTCGTTCCGGAGGACGTCAACGCGCACACGAATCTCGGATCCTACTATCGGTCCTTGGGGCGGCTTGCGGACGCGAAGCGCGAGTACGAGGCCGCGCTCACGCTCGACAACCGGAACGAGCCGGCGCTCGTCGGGCTCGGGATCGTGTTCGCCGAGTGGCAGCAGCTCGGCCGCGCGATGGAGCTGTGGCAGCGCGCTCTCGCGGAGAATTCGGAGAGCGCGGCGAAGAAAAACCTCGAAATGGCGCGTCAGATGCTCGAAGAAAGGAGCCAACGGTGATCGGACGACGGGTCCGAATGGCGGGGGGGAGGTTCGCGCTCGTGTCGGCGAACGCGACGCTCGGGACGATCGCGGCGCTCGCGATGGCCGCCGCGCTCGTTGCGACGGACGCACCGCGCGCTGCGGCCGCGGCCGCCCCGGCGAACGTCGCCGCCCCCGCGACCGCGGCTCCCCCCTCGCGGGCGCAAACGCGCGTCCTCGAGTCGACGAGCGAGCGAGTCCTGCTCGAAGTGCTCGTCCCACCGCCGCGCTTGACCTCGATCAGAGCCGACGGGGAACGCTTCACCCGGCTTGCGATCGAAGGCGCCGCACCGTGGGGGACGGCAGGAGAGCCGGGGGTCGTTCGGATTCCCGTCATCGTCGCGATTCCGGCCGGCACGCGCCCAACCGTTCGCGTCGTCGAGGCGCAATCGACGACGATCGAAGATTGCCTGCTGTATCCGACGCCCGCCGAGACGATCCTCGCCGTCGGCGAGATCCCGACTTCGGTCGAGCGGTTTCGATGGGACCGCGCGCGCTATCTCGAGGGCGGCGAGTTTCCCGAGGTCGGCGCGCGCGTCGCGTCCGTGTCGCGAGCGCGATTCCAGGACGTCGCCGCGATCGAGGTCTACCCGGTTCGGAGCCGCGCGGCGGCGCGCGAAGCGGTCGTCGCGTCGCGCATCGTGATCGAAGTCCGGTTCGCCTCCGGCGCGAAGTCCGCTGCGCCGCGCGCCATGGAGAGCGCCCCGGCCGACGCGCGCTGGGAGACGGTCTACAAGGGTCTGATCCCGAACGCGGAGGCGTCGCGAGCGCTCCGTGTCCGGCCCGCGCGCGACGCGCGGCTCGATGCCGGACCGCGCAAGGCGGGCGCGCGCGCCGGCTCCAACCCCGAGTGGAAGCTCTCCGTGATCGAGACGGGGCTCTACCGAATCGCATACGAAACACTCGCGGCGAGAGGCCTGCCGCTCGACGTCGCGACCTCCGAGCTCCGCATCTTCCAGCGGTCGGTGACCGATAGCCTCGTTTGGGCGGGAGTCGATCCGTTCCGCGCCGTCGAGATCCCGATCGACGTCGTCGACGCCGACGAGGACGGCGCGTTCGGCCCCGGGGACGCGGTCCACGCCTACCTGCGCGATTTCCGCGACCAGTTCATGCCGGGTGACTACGAAGACGTGTACACGAACCGCGCGATTTACTTCCTCACCGTGACGCCGGCCGAGACGGGCGCGCGAATGAGCGAGACCGCCGGTTGGCTCGGGATCCCGGGGCTCGCGCCCCCCGCGTCATTCCCGTCGACAGTCCACTACGAGCCGGACGTGTTGTACAACAACGATCCGCCTTCGGGAACGATCGACCTCTGGTTCGCGGTCGACTACCTAGCGCCGAGCGCGACGATGTCGCTCGACCTACCCGACGTCGATCCCGCGGAGCGATTTCGATTCCGCGCGCAAGCGGTCGGCCGCTCACCGGACTTTACGGCCGACAACCCGCACCGGCTCTTCTTCGCAATGAACGGCACACCATTCGCGTCGTTCTCGTTCACCGGACGGCCGCGCGTCACGTACCGGCCCGACTCGACGTTCGCCGGAACTCTCCTGAGCGAGGGTCAGAACGCGGTCGTCTACACGGGAAACCGCGGCGACGACCCGCTCCCGGCGTCCGGCGCGTACCTCGACTGGATCGAGGTGGAGTACGGCCGGCTGTACCGGGCGCGCGGCAGCCGGCTCGCTTTCGGCAGCGGCGACGCGTTGGGTCCGAGTGAGTTCCATGTCGGCGGGTTCGGCGGCTCGGACGTTTATCTGTACGACGTGACCGACCCGCTCTCGCCGATCCGCGTGCGCGCGGACTCGCTCGTCTCGGTCGGCGGCGTGACCGAGCTCCGCTTCCAGGCGCAGGTCGTGTCGCCGCGACGGTACGAGGCGGCGACCGCCGCCGGCGCGCGCGCGTTCCCCGACTCGCTCCTGGCGCTCGACGCGTCGTCGTCGCTCGCGACCGACGAGGCCGACTACGTGATGATCGCGTACGACGACTTCGCGCCCGCGCTCGCGCCGCTCGTCGCGCACCGTCAGAGCCAGGGGATGCGCGTGAAGGTCGCGAAGCTCTCCGACGTGTACGACGAGTTCAACGGCGGGCTGCCGTCTCCCGATGCGATCCGCCGGTACATGAAGTACGCGCTCACGTGGTGGGACGCGCCGCCCGCGTATCTCCTCCTAGTCGGCGACGGGAGCGAGGACCATCGGCGCCATCTCGCTCGTAACGACGTCGATTTCGTCCCGTCGAAGCCATTCTTCGAGCAAAACCTTCTCATCTCAGGCGACCATTGGGACGCGAGCGACTTCTGGTATGTCCTCCTCGACGGCGCCACCGACAGCTTCCAGGACGTCTTGGTCGGCCGGTTCAGCGTCGGCTCGCTCGGCGAGACGGCAGTCCAGGCCGCGAAGACGGTCGCGTACGAGAACGGGAACTACGCGGAGGACTGGCGCCGCAAGTATCTCCTCATCGCGGACGATCCGTGGACCGTGGAGTCGCTCTACCAGAACTCGTTCCAATCGCAATTCCGGTCGACGTCGGACACGCTCGGCGCGCGAATCCTCCGCGGCTCGCCGATCTCACTCGACACGTGTCACATCTGGATGTCCGACTACACGGACCGGTTTCGCCTGGCCTGCGATGACGACCCGCTGAACCCACCGGGAAATCCGACCGCGATGGCCGTCGAGGGATTCGGCCGCAAGGGGAACATCTGCGTCGTCGATTCGGTCCGGGCGATTCTCACGCCCTGGCTCTTCGATCGGATGAACCAGGGCGTTCTGTTCGCGAACTTTCAGGGCCACGGAAACCGCTGGGTCCTCTCCCACGAGAGCATCATGCTCGACGGGTACAACCACATCCCGAGCGGTTACTTCGGGAACGACATCGCGCGATACGAGCCGACGGGGCGGCCGAACATCTTCATGGCGTTCGGATGCTCGATCAGCGAATTCGAGCGGCTCAACCCGCTCGGCACGTTCGACGACTGCCTCACCGAAAAAATGATGAACGTCCCGAACGGCGGCGCGGTTGCGACGATCGGAAGCACCGGAATCGAATACCTCAACCCGAACTTGTACCTCAACGAGGAGCTCGTGTTCGCGCTGATCGCCGGCGGCGAGGGAGATCCGCCGCGGCTCTTGCTCGGCGAGATCAACTCGATCGGAATGGGCCGCTACGCCGCCCTCCGCGGTCAACGCGACTCGATGCTCCGCTACGTTCTGTTCGGCGACCCCGCGCTCCGCCTCGCGCCGCTCCCCGCGTCGTTCACCGTCCGCGTCGATGGCGTCGAGGCCGTCGACGGCGACTACATCGGCGGGCACGAGGACGGCTCGCCCGTCCGCATCGTCGTCACCTCGCCCGACCCGGGCGTCCTCGCGAGCCTCCGGATCGCGCGCAGAAACGTCGGCGCCGAGGAACAGCCGATCGACCCGTCGGAGTATCCGGTCGCGGGCGACAGCGCGGTGTACGCGCACGAGGTCGAGTTCGCGTCGTACGACCTCCTCGTCCGCGGGCCGGCGGTCGGCGGAGGCGGGCGCACCGTCACGCTCAAGGTCGGGTTCGACGCGCGGTTCACTTTCGGGGGGCGCGACGTTCCGGACGGCACGCTCGTCGATGCCGCCTCGGAGATCGTCATCCTGCTCTCGACGTCGCTCAATATCGCCGGCTCCGACATCGACGTGCGGCTCGACGACGTGCCGCTCGAGGGCGTCGCCCGGTTGCCGGAGGGTCCCCGCGCTTGGCGGCTCGAGCTGCCTGCGCTGTCGCTGACCGATGGGACGCACGAGCTGGAGCTCCGGATCAAGAGTCTCTCGACGAGGCGGCGGTTCGAAGTTCGGAATGCGTTCCAGGTTTACGCGCCGCTCAACTTCCCGAACCCGTTCGACCCGTCGCTCGGCGACAGCAAGACGACGTTCTCGTTCCGACTGACGGGCGATGCGGACGAAGTCGAGATCGGGATCTACACGGTGAACGGCCGGAAGATTCGCGAGATCCGGTTGCTCTCGGCGTACGCGGGGTACAACCCATCGGGCGGGATGTGGGACGGGACCTGGGATGGTCGCGATCAAGACGGCGACGAGGTCGCGAACGGCGTCTACCTCTACCGCGTGCGCGCCGCCTCGGCGGGCCGGTCGTCCGAAGCGATCGGGAAAATCATGCTGATCCGCACGAACGACCCGCTCCGGCCGAAGACTCGCTAGCGGCGCGGCGGCGGGTCGAGCTTCGTTCCCATCGCCGCACGCTCCGCGTCAGGGCACGGCTCCTCCGCGGACGCGAGCGCCGCGTCGATCGCGCGCTGCACGTCCGCGGACAGCGTCACGCCGCTCGCCGCCACGTTCTCCTCCACCTGATCGACCCGAGTGGCGCCCACCACAGCGCTCGCGACGCCGGGCAGTCGCAGCGTCCATGCGATGGCGAGGACGCCGGACGAAGGCCCGCCTCACCCGCGATCCGGGCGAGCCGGTCCGCCCTTCGCACGTCCGCGGGCGTGAGTTGGTACATCTGCGGCGCGAGATCGGCTTGCGCGCCCCGACTCCCCGGGGGCGCGCCGCCGGCGTACTTCCCCGAGAGCACGCCCTGCGCGAGCGGCGAGTGCGCGATCATCCCGACCCCGCTCGCCGCGCAAGCCTCCAGCGTCTCACCCTCCATCTCCCGATACAGCGCGTGGTACGGGTACTGGTTGCTGATGGGCGCGAGGGCGACTCTTGCACGCGCCGCCTCGACGGAGGCGCGCACCTGTTCGCCGGACCAACGGCTCACTCCCCAGTACAGGATCTCGCCCTGACGCACGAGATCCGCGAGCGCGCCGACGGTCTCCTCCAGCGGCGTCTCCGGGTCGAGGCGATGACACTGGAACAGGTCGATGTAGTCCGTGCCGAGACGTCGCAACGAGGCGTGTACCGAATCGAACAGGTGCTTGCGCGAGAGACCCCGGTCGTTCGGATCGTCCGACATCGGAAAGAAACACTTCGTGGCCAGCACGAGGTCGTGTCGTCCCAGCTCGCGCGCCGCCGCGCCCAGCAGCTCCTCCGCGCGTCCGTGCCCGTAGGTATCGGCCGTGTCGAACAGGTTGACGCCCAGCTCGAACGCGCGCCGGAGGCAGCCCATGCCGCTGGTGTCGGCGAGCCCGGCGCCGTAGGTGAGATAGCTCCCCAGGGCCACCTCGCTCACATGGAGACCGGACCTCCCCAGCGCGCGGTACTTCGCGTCGGAATGTCCGTCTCCAGCAAAGTCGCCATCGCCTCGCCGGCCTCGCGCCCCGACTTGATAGCCGCGTCCTGGTTGCAATAGAGGAAGCGGCCCTGTCGTCCCGCGGTGATGATCCGCGCGTCGCTCTCCAGCCACGTCACTAGCCTGTTGATGCGTGGCTTGTAGCCCACGTCGTAGAGCGGGTAAGCATTGGCCTCGCGGATGACCTCGTACCCCTCGATCTCGTCGCCCCGCGCGAGCCCGAGCGCCTCGAGGTCGGGAACGCAGCGCCTGACGACTTCCGCATCGTCGAAGTTCCACATCTCGTCGCCGACGTCGCACGTGACCTCCAGGCAGATGCCCGTCTTACCCGGCGGCGCGAGGTCGGCGCTGAAGTGACGGTACTCGGAGATGCGAGTGAACACGCGGCTCGTGTAGTAGATCCAGAATGGGCCGATGACTTGGGGTTTCGCCACGCACAGGTTCACCAGGAGGATCGCGCGGTAACGGATGCCGCGGGCGAGATCGCGGATCTCGGGAGGCGGCGCGGGCGTGACGAGAGGCACGAGCGCGTCGATCGGGATGGTGGAGAGGAGGCCGTCGTACGCGAGCGCGAACGCCGCACCGTCGGACGTGCCCGTGACGGTCTTCGTCGCGAGGTCTACGCCGTGCAGCGTCACACCGTACCGGAACCGGCCCCCCAACTCCTCGATGCGCCGCACGTAGCCGCGTGGCAAGGCGCCGGCCCCGCGCTTGGGGTAGTAGAACGTGTGGAGGTCGTGCGTGATCACGCGCCCCGACGGCGTGATCAGCATCTGCTCCTTGACCGGGTCGGTGAACAGCTTCCGCAGCGTGTCCCACAGGTGCAGTGAGGGGACGCGGTCGCGCGCGAAGTCCACGTCCAGCTTCTTCGGGTCCACGTCCCAGACACGGCGCGTGTAGGGACCGAAGAACGCCCTGTACAAGACCTCGCCGAACTGGTCGATCAGGTAGTCCTCGGTGGTGGCGGGCTCCCGCCGAAAGAGCTTGAGCCTCAGGCGAGACCACAGAAACGAGAAGAACGCGAGGAGCACCGTCCATGGCGGCATCTTCGAGATGATGTCGCTGATTCTTAGCGGGAAGTTGAAGTACTCCTCGCGGTAGTGGATCTGCGACCATTTCGTGAGCCAGTTGTAGCCGCCGCCGCCGTCGACGAGACCCTTGAACTCATCGTTGATCCACTCGTCTCGACTCCAGAACCCGTGCGGGCCGTGGTCGAACACGTAGCCCATGTGCTCGTGGCTGCGGGCCATGCCGCCCGCCTCGTCGTGCTGCTCGAGGAGCTCGACCGCATGGCCGCGCTGGGCCAGCTCGTAGGCGGCGCGAAGGCCCGCGAGGCCGGCTCCGAGGACGACGATCGATTGCTTCCTTGGTGTCACGGCCCCCCGCGCCGCATCAGCGAACGCGGAAGAAGCGCATCTCGAGCGAGACGCGCGTCACGTCGGCGTTCAGGTTCGCTCCGCCGCCGTGAATGAGGTACGGCGAGAAAAGCAGGATCTGGTCCTCGCGAGGGTTTGGCCGCACGAGGTGCAGCGGCCGTTTCGCCCCCACCACTGCAGGCACCGTGTAGGGGACTCCGTTGACGACGGCGCCTTTCTGAGTCCGCTCGATCGCGGACTCGCGCCAGAGGTGGCTGCCGGGAACGATGGGCAACGACGAGAGCTCGTTGCTGCCGGCAAGGGGCGCGTACAGGTTGATCGCGTGACGGAGGTGGTCGAGCCAGACGTCGCGTTGGGGCGGGTTGTTGTCGCCCGAGCGGGGCCTGATGACGCGCAGGAAGTAGGGCACGGGCTCGCCGGACGGGAACCGCGCCGCCACGTTGACCCCCATGATCTCGCTGACGCGCCGCTCCACCTTCGCGACGTCGATCGGCAGCTCCCCGAGCTGGAAAAACTTGCGGATTCGCTCGACGACGTGGGCGTGGGCGCGGCCGTCCGCGTCCAGGCACTCGTGGTAGCGCGGCAGCTCGAACCCGGCGTCGACGCGAACACCCGCTTCGGCGAGCATGGCGGCCACCGCGCGCGTCACGCCGTCGCGCAGCGCGCGCCGGTCCTCCTCGCCGACGAACGGGGAGACCGTGAACCCGTCGGCGTGCCAGGGTGCATCGGCGGTGAGGTCGTCGTCGCGATCGAGGAGGAACTTGTCGGGGCCGTAGGACGTCTCGCCGTCCACCTGGAACGTGACGGTCTCGCCGCCGATCGTGTAGCTCACGTCACGCATGTCGTGTCTCCTCAATTGTCGCAGTTGCTCACTCACGGATTCCCCGCCGCGTCGAGCGCGAGCCCCATTCGAACCGCACTCAGAGCGCGGAGTATATCCCATGAACTCGTAAGATACACGCGAGCACCCGCCGCGCCGTTCGATTGACACCCCTCTGGGCCGATGCTACGATGCCGCGCGTTGGCGTTTCGCGCCGAGTTGTCGAAGCCCCGGAAGGATGCGCGTTGGCCCAGATCATTCCGTTGAGGCCGGGAGACGGTCGCTTGAACCGAATGTCTCACGAGGAAGCGGAAGTTCGGATCCTCGCTCGCGCATTCGCTCGCCTCGACAAGATCGCGCTCGGCCTTGCGTCGGGCGCCGTTTGTGGCGCGGCTCTCTTCATCGCGACGCTGTGGCTTCTCGTGAAAGGCGGATCGGTCGTCGGCCCGAACCTCTCCCTCCTTGGGCAGTTCATTCCAGGATACAGCGTGACGTGGCCCGGAGCGCTCCTCGGGCTCGCGTGCGGGTTCGCCGTGGGGTTCCTGGTCGGATGGGCGATCGCGCTCGCAAAAAATGTCTACGTCGCCTCGTTCCTCCGCCACGCAAGATTCCACACGGACCGCGGCGAACGCCGTCGGTTCCTCGATTCGATTTGATCCGCGGGAGGGTGCGCGAGTGACCAGAACGACGGATAGCCCGGACGCGCGGGAAGAGCAGCTCCTCCTGCGGGCAGTCGCTCGACTCAACGCGAACGTCTTGGGGATCGTCTTGGGCCTCCTGTTCGGCGGGCTGTTGTTCGTCGCGACGATTCTGCTTCTCTTGAAGGGAGGGCCCGAGCCCGGGCCGCACCTGTCTCTTCTGTCGCAATACTTCCCAGGTTATTCGGTGACGATTGCCGGCGCGTTCCTCGGATTCCTTTACGCGGCGATCATCGGCTACGTCGCCGGCTACGCCATCGGCGTCATCTACAACCGGATCGTCTCCATCAAGGCTCCGTAGCTCCGCGTCAGGGGGCCGACGGCTCCCGGCTGCGCCACACGACGACCGCTCCGTCGCCGACGAGGCCGGGGAAGCGGCGCGCCTCGCCGAAGCGCGCGTCGATCAGCGCGGCGAGCGCCGGCTCGCGGACGCGCAAATCGGCCAGGAACGTCCCGACGAGCCAGACTGGCGCTCCGCGCGACAGGATCTCCTCTAGGTCGGCGGGTCCGCGGGCGCGCAGGATCGCGGGGTCGTAGTAGCAGGCGCCGGTCGTCGCGGTGAAAGCGGCGGCGACGAGGTCGCCGCTCGCGCGCTCGGCGCGCACGAACGCTAACGCTCCCGTGTAGTCCTGCTTCGGGAGCGCGTAGAGGCGCGGGAGCCCCGACGCGGCGCCGAGCGCCGCGCACGCGAGGAGCCCGACGAAAGCGCGGCGCGCGATCCGTTCGCGCCGGCCGGGGGCGGACGCGACGGCGCGCGCTCCCGCCTCCGCGACAACGGCCAGTCCGCGCACCGCCACCAGAATCCCGAATGGCAGAAGCCCGATGAAGAAGCGCGGGTACGTGCCGACTCCCATCGTGATCACGGCCGACAGGCCGAGCAGGATCGGCAGAAACATCACGACCGGAATGAGTGGCGCCGTCCGCGCGACGCTCGCTAGGCCCGCGACGCCGACGGGAATGGCGAGAGCGAGCGCCGCGAGGGCGAGCCGCCCGGGCGCCGCGTCGCGCAGGATGACGCGCACAAGCTCGAACGACGGCGTCCAGCCGACGTTTCGATCGGCCGTCGTGAAAAACTCGAACATCGAGGCGACGATCGGCGCGTACAGCGCGCCGGCGACGACGGCGATCGCCCCGAGCGCGACGGCGAGTCGGCGCGCGAGCCGCGCGCCCTCAGCGCGCCCCGCGCGTCGCGACTCGCGCGCCACGTGGAAGACGACCGCGCCGGCGACCTGCCCGGCGAGTAGGAACGCCCCGTTGAGGTGCATGTAGAGGTTGCCGACGCTCGCCGCAGCGAACCCCGCCCAATCGCGAGTCGTCCCCGGGGCCAACGCGCGCACAAGGTACGCGGTCGAAAGGATCGAGAAGAACAGGTAGCCGGTGTATCCGCGCGCGCTCTGAGAGAAGTACGCGTGGTGGTACGAAACGGCCAGGAGGATCGATGCGGCGATCGCCTCGCGCCGCGGACCGATCGCGCGAGCCAGGAAGTAGAGCGCCGGGACCGACGCGACGCCGAATAGGAGCGCGGGGAGCCGAAGCGCCCACGACGTCTCGCCGAACGCCGCGATCGAAGCGTGAGCGAGGACCGAGTAGAGGACGTGCTGGTTCGCGGAGAGGTACGTCGTGACGATCGCCGAGAACGGGATCCGGACGAAGTTCTCGACCGTCGCGATCTCGTCGATCCAAAGGTCACCGCCGAGGCGGGGAAGACGGGCGGCGAGCGCGAGGGCGGTGAGGAGAAGGACGATCAGCCGATCGCGCCGATCCGGTTCTCCGCCGTGCGACGGCGGGCGGTGATTCGCGGCTTCGCCCCTCGCCATCAACCGCGGGCGCGGCCAGCGCCCTTCCGAAACCTCGCCAGCACACCGCGCAGCGCCTCGACAACGTCCCACAGGTCGTCCTCGCTCATCGACGGCGAGAGGGGGAGCGTGAGCGTCCGGTCGGAGACCGATTCGGCCGCGGGAAAGTCGCCTTCCCGGTACGGGAGCGCCTCGGCGAAATACGGATGGCGGTGGATCGCGAGGTAGTGGACGCCGACGCCGATCCGCTCGGCGCGGAGCGCGCGGACGATCTCGTTCCGGTCCGCGGAGAGATCCTCGAGGCGCAGGAGGACGACGTAGAGATGCAGACCATGCCGGTCGGGGCCGCCGAGCGGCGGCCGCGGCGGCGTCTCGAGCGGAAGCCCGGCGAGCGCCTCGTCGTACATCGCGGCGTACCGCTCCCGTGTGGCGAGGAACTCACCGAGGCGCTCGAGCTGACCGAGCCCGATCACCGACTGGACGTCGGTCAAGTTGTACTTGTAGCCGGAGCGGAGGGCATGCGACACGGCGAACTCCCGCGCCGAGAACCGCCGCCACGCATCGGACGAGAGACCGTGGAGGCGCAGGAGCCGCATCTCCTCCGCGAGCCGATCGTCGTCGGTCGTGACCATGCCGCCTTCGATCGTCGTGATGTTCTTGTTCGGATAGAAGCTGAACGAAACGAGGTTGCCGTGGCCGCCGATCGGCCGGCCGCGGTAGCGCGCGCCGACCGCGTGCGCGGCGTCCTCGACGATCGAGAGGCCGCGCGGGCGGGCGAGCGCGGCGAGGCCGTCGAGATCGCACGGGAGGCCGGCGAAGTGGACGGGGAGGATCGCGCGCGTCCGCGGCGTCAGCGCGCGCGCGACAGAGTCCGGCGCGATGTTTTGCGTGCGCGAGTCGATGTCGACGAGGACGGGGGTCGCGCCCGTCTCGAGGATCGCGTTGATCGTCGCGACGAAGGTCATCGGCGTGGTGACGACCTCGTCGCCGCGGCCGATGCCGGCGGCGACGAGCGCGAGATGGAGGCCGGCCGTGCACGACGAGACCGAGACGGCGTGGCGAGCGCCGACCGACTCGGCGAACGCGCTCTCGAACGCAATCGTCCGTTCCCCCATCCCGATCCAGCCCGAGCGGAGAACCTCCGCGACGGCGGCGATCTCCGCCTCGCTGATCGACGGGCGGCCGAACGGGAGGAACGCGTCGCGGATCGGCGTCCCGCCGTCGATCGCGATCGGCGCGCCGGGGGGGCGCTTCGGCGCGCGCTCGCGCTTCCGTTCGGGATCGCGCGGCGCGCGCATCACGCGCGCCCCTCGCCGAGCCACGCGTGGAACGTGTGAAACGCCTGCGTGACGAACCCGCGAGACTTGAGACACGCGCGCTGCATCAGCGTGTTCTGGACGAGAACGCGGCCGCGGGCGAAGCGACCGCCGCGCGCCCCGAGCCACTCGGCGGCGTGGTGGAGCATCGCCGGCTGAGCGCCGTGGCCGCGCGCCGCGGGATCGACCGCCGCGATTCCGTGCGCCGCGAATCCGACTCCCGTCGCCAGCGACAGGCCGCGCTCGAGCTTGAGCGTGTTGAACCCGATCGGCCGGCCGTCGAGCACCGCGACATTCACGAGGTCGGCGAACGCGCCGTCGCACGCTTCGTCGAACCAGCGCGCGTACAGCTCGCCCGTTCGCTCGAGCGGCAGCCACGGGTCGGCGCTCCAGCGCGTGCGGATCGCGCCGGCGTACGCGGCGCGTGCGAGATCGCGGAGCGGAGCGCGGTCGGCGGCTTCGACGGGGCGCACGGCGAGGCGCGCGTCCGAGCCCCCCGCCGTCGTGTTCCCCGCCTCCCACGCGAACTCGAGCGTCGAGTCGACGAGCCGCCAGCCGGCGGCCTCGAACGCGTGGTGGAGCGCCGTCTCGTCGGCGGGCACGAGCGCGGAGGCGTGGCGGGTGCCCCATTCGTCGAACGCGTCGCGCGCCGCGCCGAGAAGCGCGCCGGCGATTTCGAACGAGGCGGCGCCGTGCGCGCGGCCGCCCGCGCCGCCCGATCGCCCGCCCCACGAGAGCGCGATCAGCAACGGGATGCGCGCCATCTCGATCCCGAAAATCCTCGGTTCCCATTCGAGTCGGTGGAGGGCCATGGCGCCGACGATTTCATCGCCCGTTCGCGCGACGAACAGCCGGCCCGCGTCGCGGGGCGAATCGCCGCGCGCCGCCGCATCGGCCAACTCGCCGAGCCTCCAACCGCGCGCGGCCGCATCGTCGACGCCGAGCGGATGCGCCCACGCCGGAGCCGGCGCACGATCGAGAAGCGCGGCGAGTCGGGGCGCCTCGCCGGGACCGCATCGGTCGACCGCGACGCTCATCGCACGATCTTCCGTCTCGGTCCGTCGCCGGCGACCGCGACACCGGGCACGACGGCGCGAGGATAGAGAAGGCTCAAGCGCTCCGCTCCTGGGGATGACGACGGGTTTGACCGGAGGAGGAAGGGGCCATTATAGGGAATCGGTGAGAGCGGCGAAAGTCTTGAGCGGCGTCGCGCGCCGATCCGCCGCCCCCGCGGGACCGGTGGCGGAGTGATCTCTCCCCTGTTCAGCGAAACGCTTCCCGCGCCGATGCTTGGGAGCGAGAACGAGGCTGGCGAACCCTGTCCCGAGACGACGACCTCGCCGCGCGGCGCCCCGCGGACGCCGCGCGCGACCGTGATATACTCCGCCGGTTCCGACGGGGGAGTGGAGGAGTGAGCGTGTCGATGCGACCGACCGTTTCGGTAATCGTGCCGGCCCACGGCGCGACGGGGGACCTCGCCCAGGCGATCCGAGCCGTCCGGAGGTCCGCGGCGCCCGACACGGAGATTCTCGTCGTCGATGACGGGTCGCCGCTTCCGCTCGCCGGCATGCCCGCGCTCGAGTGGACGCGCGTGCTCCGGCTGCCGCGGCGCTCGGGCCCGGCCGCGGCGCGAAACTTCGGCGCGCGCGCGGCGACCGGCGACATCCTGTTGTTCGTCGACTCCGATGTCGTCGTCGCCCCCGACGCGGTCGAACGCGTCGCGCGCACGCTCGGCGAGCGGGCCGAGTACGACGCCGTGTTCGGGTCGTACGACGCGACCCCAGCGCGCCCGGACTTTCTCTCGCAGTACAAGAATCTGTTCCATCACTTCGTCCATCAACAGTCCGAGGAGGAGGCGGGAACGTTTTGGGCAGGATGCGGAGCGATCCGGCGCCTTACGTTTCTGGCCCTCGGCGGGTTCGACGAAGAGCGCTACCGCGTACCGTCGATCGAGGACATCGAGCTGGGCTTCCGGATGCGGCGAGCGGGAAAGCGGATCCTCCTCGACAAGGGGCTCCAAGTGACTCACCTGAAGCGATGGAAGCTCGGGACCTTGTTGCGCGCCGACATCCTCTGCCGAGCGGTCCCCTGGACGCGGCTGATGCTCGAGGGAGGCGAAGTGCCGCGCGATCTGAACCTGCGTCCCGCGCACCGGGCGAGCGCCGCGTTCGTCGCGGCCGCGCTCGCGGCGAGCGTCGTCGCGCTCGCCGCCCCGCCCGCACGGCTCTGGGCGCTGCTCGTCGCGGCCGCCGCGCTCGCGGCGCTTGTCCCGCTGAACATCGCGTTCTACCGGTTCCTCGTCCGGCGGCGCGGGGCCGCGTTCGCGCTCGGCGCATTCCCTATGCACGTCCTCTACTACTTCTACGGCGGCGCGACGTTCCTCGCCGTCTGGTCGCTCCACCACCTCGGCGTCTGGAAGCGCCGCGGCGCCGCGGAGCGGTCTCCGCTCGCGGCCGGCTTCCCGGAGAGATGACCGCTTCTCGATGACACCCCCCGACGCAATCCGATCGGTCGTCGTGATGGGCGCGGGCCCCGGCGGGCTCGCCGCCGCGGTTCATCTGGCGCGCCACGACGTCAAGACGACGGTCCTCGAGGCCGCGCCGTTCGTCGGTGGCCTCGCGCGCACGATCGTCCGCGACGGGTACCGGTTCGACCTCGGCGGCCACCGATGGTTCACGAAGAACGAAGACCTCAACCGCTGGTTCCGAGATCTCATGAAAGACGAGCTGATCATGGTGCCGCGGATCAGCCGGATCTACTTCGGCGGAAAGTTCTTCCTCTATCCGATCGCGATCATGAACGTGCTCGCGAACGCCGGGATCTTCCGTTGCATCTCCGCGAGCTTCTCATTCCTGGCCGCGCAGATCCGCTACGGAATCTTTAACAAGCCGGTTGTCACGATGAAGGACGCGTTCGAGATGCAGTTCGGCGCGATCCTGTACGAGATGTTCTTCCAGCATTATTCGGAGAAGGTTTGGGGCCGGCCCTGCTCGGAGATGTCGTGCGATTGGGTGACGCAGCGGACGAAAGGGCTGTCGATGCTCGCGACGCTCAAGGACGCGCTCCTCCGCCCGAAGGAGAAGGTCGTGAGCCTAATCGACGAGTTCATGTACCCGCGCCTCGGGTACGCGCGGATCTCGGAGCGGATGGCCGAGGAGGTCGTGTCGAAGGGCGGAGCGGTCCACCTCGAGCGGCCCGTCGTCCGGATCACGCACGACGGGCGCCGCGTCACGTCCGTCGTCACGCGCGACGCGGGCGGCGTCGAGGAGGCGCATGTCGCCGACGCGTTCGTGTCGTCGATCCCGTTGACGCTTCTCACTCAGATCATGGACCCGCCGGCGCCGCCCGATGTCATCGAGTCCGCGCGGTCGCTCGTGTTCCGCGACGTGATCACGGTTAATCTGATGTTGGACCGCGAACAGGTGACGAACGACACGTGGCTCTACATCCACGACGCGGAGATTCCGTTCGCGCGGATCCACGAGCCGAAGAACTGGAGCCTCGCGATGGTCCCGCCGGGGAAGACGTCGCTCGTGATCGAAGTGTTCTGCACGTACGGCGACGCGACCTGGCAGAAGCCCGACGCGGAGATCGTCGGGATGTGCGTTCGCGCGCTCGTCGACAAGCTCGGCTTCATCGAGGAGCGCGAGGTGCTCGGGTCGTTCGCAATCCGCGCGCGCCAAGCGTATCCCGTGTACGCGCTCGGTTACGCAGAGCCGCTTCGCGCGCTCAAGGACTACGTGCGGGGGTTCGAGAATCTTGAAATCATCGGCCGCGGCGGGACGTTCCGGTACAACAACGCCGACCACTCGATCGAGACCGGGCTTCTCGCGGGGCAGAACCTCCTCGGCGCCCGGCACGACATCGACCTCGTCAACGCAGCCGAGGAATACCTCGAAGAGAAACGGGTGCGGAAGGGGGGCTAGCGCCTCCTCTCCCGAGCGATCGGCGTGGGACGTCCCGGTACAGCGGCGCCTTGCGCGGCCACGATCGTCGTCGCGCACCGCGAGCGGACGGCCGCGCTCGCGCGGAACGTCGCCGCCTTCGCGCGCGAGGCGGCAGCGAACGGCGGGGAGGTCGTCGTCGTCGACGGCTCGGGCGCGTGCGAGGCGGAGCGTGCGGCGGCCGCGGCGATGCTGGCTGCGGGCGGCGGCGATGGCGGCGTCGGCGCTGACGGCGCGGCCGGCGGCGCCGCGGGCGCGTGCGCATCCGCCGCGCGCCCGCTCATCCGAATCGTTCCCGCGCCGCGCGAGGCGCTCGTCCCGACCCTCTGGTCGCTCGGGATTCGCGAGGCGGCCGGCGAGGTCGTCGCGCTGACGCTCGCCACGATGCGGCCGGAGCCGGGTTGGCTTGCGCGCGCGCGCGCGCGGCTCGCCGACGGGCGGTGGGCCGCGGTCGGCGGCGCGATCGAAAACGCGCCGGCGCGTTCGCCCGTCCACTGGGCCGTCTACTTCGCGCGGTATTCGAATTACGTCCGCCCGTTCGCGGAGCACGAGTCGGACGATCTCCCCGGCGACAACGCCGCGTACCGCCGCGACGCGTTCGCTCCCGCGCAACAGCTCGTCGAGGACGCGTTCTGGGAGCCGCCGGTCCATGACCGAATGCGCCGCGCGGGACTCCGACTCCTGATGGATCCGGGGCTCGTCGCGCACCACCATCCGGCGTTCGGGCTGTTCGGGTTCGCGGCGCAGCGGTACCGACATGGCCGGCACTTCGGCGCGTCGCGTGCCGCGGTGGCCGGCGCCGTCGGACGCGCGGCGGGCGCGGCGCGCGCGCCGCTCGTCCCCGCGATCCTGATGGCGCGCGTCGTGCGGCGCCTCGTCGCGAGGCGGCGGCACCGGCTCCGTTTCGTCGCCGCGACGCCCGCGCTCTGCGTCTTCTTCGCGGCGTGGGCGCTCGGCGAAGCGGTCGGATGGCTCGCGGGGCCCGGCTCCGAGCCGACTGCGCGTTCGATCTCGCGCGTCGGAGCGTCATGACCGAAAAGCCGGTCATCTACACGGATGCGTACTACGCGCGGCTGTTCGAAGTCGAGGAGCGGCACTGGTGGTGCCTCGGGATGCGCGCCGTCGCCGCCGCTCTCCTCCGCGCCGTGCTGGGCGCTCCGCGTCCGCGGCTCGTCCTCGACGCCGGGTGCGGGTCGGGCGCGTCGCTCGTGTGGCTCGAGGAGTTCGCGGCCGGCGGCGGCGTCCACGGCATCGACCTCGCGATCGAAGCGCTCCGGTTTTCGCGTTCGCGCGGGCTCCGCCGGCTCGCGCAAGCCTCGGTCCTCGCGCTCCCGTTCCGGAGCGAACGGTTCGACCTCGTCGTCTCTGTCGACGTGTTCCAACACCTTCCGGTCGGCGGTGGCGATGCAGCGGCCGTTCGCGAGGCGTTCCGCGTTCTCGCGCCCGGCGGGCAGTTCTTGCTGCGGACGAACTGCGCGGCGCCCGGCCGCCGCAACCGGCCCGAGTTCGTCGACTTTCACTGGTACGCCGAGCGCGAGGCGCGGGCGCTCCTGGAGCGGGGCGGGTTCGAGGTCGTGCGGAGCACGCACGCGAACGTCGTCGCGGACGTCGCGGCGCGCGCGCGCGCGGTCGCGGCGAGCGCGCTCGGGCGGGGCGCCGGGCGGCCGACCGGCTCCGGACTTCCCGAGCCGCCGCCCCAGCGCTCGCTCGCTCATTCGCTCCTTCTTCGCACGATGCGGCTCGAGGCGGGGTGGGTTGGGGCCGGCGGCGCGATCCCGTCCGGCGGGTCGCTGTTGCTGCTCGGGCGAAAACCGCGGGGATGAGCGCGCGGTTCGAGGCGCGTGGCGCGGCCGCCGCGCTCGCAACCGCCGCGGTCGCCGCTTGACCGCACGCGGCGCGCGCCGATAGGTTTGGCGCTCTGGATCGAACCTCTGGAGGGGTCGTGGATCGTCTCGGACGCTCGAAGATTCTCTTCATCTTGCGTGGGCTCGACCCGGATGACGTCGTGCGGATCGCGTCCGAAGTCGAGGCGGCGGGGTTCTCGCATTTCGAAGTGACGAGCGACTCGCCGGGGATGCCCGGGCTGATCACGCGCGTCCGCGCCGCCGCGCCCGCGCTCGCCGTCGGCGCCGGCACCGTCCTCGATCTCGCGACGGCCGAAGCGGCGATCGCGGCCGGCGCGTCGTTCCTCGTCTCGCCGCACACGGACGAAGCGCTGATCGCGGCGATCGCCGCGCGCGGCGTCGCTGCAGTCCCCGGCGCGCTCACGCCGACGGAGATCCTGCGCGCGCACCGCGCCGGCGCGGCCGCGGTGAAGCTCTACCCCGCGCGCGGCGTCGGCCCCGACGCTCTGCGCGATCTGCTCGGCCCGTTCCCGGCGATCCGCTTCATCCCGACGGGCGCCATCCCGGCCGAGGAGATTCCGAGATGGCTCGACGCCGGCGCTTTCGCCGTCGGCGCGGGGCGAGGCGTGTTGCTCGGGCCTGCGCCCGCAAGCGGAGCCGCGCCACCGCCGCGCATCGACGAGGCCCGCCTGCGCGCGGCCGTCTCGCGCCTCCGCGAGATCGCCGGTCTCGGCGTCGCGACGTGACCCGCCGCGCCGCAGCCCGCAGCGCGCTCCTTCTCGTCGGCCTTGCGCTCCTCGTCGTCGAGCGGCGCGGCTACATGTTCGTCGGAAGCGCGGCGACGGTTCTCGTCCTTCTGATCCGTCACGCGATGAACCCGGCGCTCCTGGCGGGCGACTGGTTCCTGTCGCTTCCCGGCGTCTATCACCGAAACTTCGTCCGCCTCGTCGCGTTCCTCGCGAGCCGCACCTCGCTCGAGAGCGTCTTCCTCGTCGGGCACGTCGTCTCGATGGGACTCATCCTCCTCGGACTCTCGCGGCTTGCGCGAACGCTCTTCCCTCGGCGGCAAGGCGTCTTCCTCCTCTCGGTCGCTCTCCTCGTCGGATGGGGATCGGCCGGGCTGGGCGAGAACGTGTTGATCGACGTGATCTTCACCGCGGCGGCGTTCGCGTCCGGGATCGCTCTGTTGGGGATCGCCGAGTTCGTCGCCGGGCGCCCGGTGCGCGCGGCGTTTCTACTCGGCGTCGCGACCGCGTTCCATCTTCTCGTCGGCGGCGTCGCGATGCTCGCGGTCGCCGTCGCGCTCGCCGCTGGATCGTTCCGGCCGCGCGGTCTCCGCACGCTTGCCGAATCGCTCGCCGCTTATCTCGTCTTCGCGTCGTTCACTCTCGTACCGATCGTTCTGTTGCGCGGCCGGCTCCCCGCGGTCCTCTCGTCGGCCGAGTACCTCGCGTACTTCGTCGGGATCCGCCATCCGTACCTGCGGGCCTCGTCGTGGTCGATCGCCGAGTGGACGACGTTTCTGTTCCCGTTCGCTCTCGGAATGTGGGCGGCGCGAGGAGCGTTGCGCCGAGAGCCGGGTGCCGGCGCGGGTGCCGGCGCGGTCGCCGGCGCGGCAGTCGTTCGCGCGGGCGGTGCAGGCGCGGCCGTCGCGGGCGCGGACGCCGCCGCGATCCGCCGCGCGGGCGGATTCGTCGGCGCGATGGCGCTTGTCTGCCTCGCGAGCGTGTTCTTCGTCGAGGTCGTGCCGGTGAAGGAGGCCGCCCAGCTCGAGCTGTTCCGCGACACGTTCTTCGCGCGCGCGATCGCGGTCCTGTTCGCGGCCGCGTACCTGCTCGGACGCGACGAGCACGCGCGCTGG
>Ga0247727_10001029_pt1 | contig 67914 bp, 65 predicted proteins | sample WisWelCaveWW1625_FD_202498 | JGI IMG/M metagenome (GOLD analysis project Ga0247727, IMG submission 202498) | Biofilm microbial communities from Wishing Well Cave, Virginia, United States - WW16-25 | ecosystem: Environmental > Aquatic > Deep subsurface > Groundwater > Cave microbial mat | place... | reverse complement strand
ATGTGGTAATTTGTTCTGGGCGACTCATCGTATCCATCCTGCCTCCTCGTTGTCTTGGCAGGCAGGTGATACGACTTTTTGAGACTTTTGGTAAGGTTCAGGTATACGACTTTATGAGACTCGACACCGGGCTGATATCAAATGAATCTCCATTGCTCATCCCCAATATCCCATTCACACCATTTTGGTACCGCATCACAAAGTTCAACCAGCCAGTTTCGGGGTCGCGATTAAAAAGAAAGATTCCGGAACCGCCGGGGCCGCGGTAGTAAAACTGTTCACCATTCGGCGGAATGATCATTTCCCCGACGCCGCCTAGACCGCTCACACCTCCGATGCTATTCCGAACGGTTTGAACGTGCTTCAGGCTTTCGGTTTCATCGTTTTTTTCAAATACCGTGATGGTTGAACTACCAAAATTAGTGCTGTACACAAATTTTCCATCCGGGCTGATGACCAAATCTGCTGGCGCTTTAAGCCCAATCCCATCGTAATACGCCTCAACGAATTCCAAATAACTCCCCGCATTTGGCGCAGAAAATACTTCAACGGAATTTCCCCGAACGGCGAAAAAACCTGCGAAAAGCACCAATATAGACACGAATCGATTTATGCGGATCATCACTCTACCCTCCAGAATAAGCACAATCCAACGCAATTTCATTATAGTTGACTTTCCTCCCCCCCTCCACTAAACTTACCCGCGCAAAACCATACCCCCGAACACGGCGCATCGACCATTTGACGCCGCCCAGGAGCAACCGATGATTGACCCCAACCGCCAGGACAACATCACCAACCGCATGGCCTATATCAACAACCGGCTCGCCGATGCGCATGAGCGCGGGCTGTACTTTTACAACCGCCCGATCCAGGAGATCCGCGGCGGCGGGCGTGTGCTGGTGGGTGGGCGCGAGATGGGGATGTATGCCTCCTACAGTTACCTGGGCTTAATCGGGCACCCGCGCATCAATCAGGCTTCACGGGACGCGCTGGATAAATACGGCACCGGCACGCACGGCGTGCGTTCGCTGGCCGGCAGCCTGCCCATCCATTACGAACTCGAACAGACCATCGCCGACTTCAAGCACGCCGAAGCTGCCGTCACCTTTTCCTCCGGCTATGCCACCAACCTCGCCGTCATCTCCGCCCTCGTCGGGCGCGGCGATTACGTCCTCTCGGACAAGCTCAACCACGCCAGCATCGTGGATGGCTGCCTGATGTCCGGCGCAAAATTTGTCCGCTTCAAACACAATGACATGGAAGCGCTGGAGGACCGGCTCAAGGAAATCCCCGCCGAAGCCACCAAACTCGTCGTCGTGGACTCCGTATTCAGCATGGATGGTGATGTGATCGATTTCCCCAATTTGGTGAAAATCTGCGAAAAATACCAGGCCTGGCTGATGGTGGACGAGGCCCATTCCGTGGGCGTGCTCGGCAAACAGGGGCGCGGGATCGAGGAACACTTCGGGATGGAAGGCTCGGTGGACATCAAGATGGGGACGCTCAGCAAGACCATCCCGGCCATCGGGGGCTACGTCGCCGGTAAAAAAGAGTTAATCTCCTATCTCCGCCATGCCGGGCGTGCCTACATTTTCTCCGCCGCCCTGCCACCCGCCGTGGCCGGAGCCGCCAACGAATCCTTCAAAGTCATCCTCGACGAACCCTGGCGCATCGAAAAACTCAACGCCAACGCCCGCCAGTTTATTGACGGCCTCAAGGGCGCCGGCTTCGACACTCTCTTCACTGAGACGGCCATCGTCCCCGTGGTCTGTGGCGACGATGAAACCGCCTTCCGAATGACCAAGTATTGCCAGGAACGCGATGTCTTTGTCCTCCCCGTTGTCTCCCCTGCCGTCCCGCCCGGCCTCAGCCGCCTGCGCGCCACCGTCACCGCCGCGCACGACGCGGACGAGATCGCGCACGCCGTGAGCATCATCATCGAAGCCGGGCACGAGATCGGGGTGTTGAAAAAGACAGCCACCGCCTAAAAATCAGTTCCCATGCACCCTTCCCTCATCCTCAAACCTGGCCGCGAGAAATCCCTCCTGCGCTGCCACCCCTGGGTTTTTTCCGGGGCCATTGACCGCTTGGACGGCGACGCTGCTCCCGGCGAAACTGTGGCTATACGCAACGCAGATGGGGACATCCTGGCCCTCGGCGCTTACTCCCCCACTTCGAATATCCGCGCCCGTATCTGGGATTGGAACCCGGAAACGATCATTGACCCGGAGTTTTTCCGCGCCCGGCTGACGCGCGCCGTACGCGCCCGCGCGGGGTGGCTGACCCCGGAAAGTGATTCCGCCCGGCTGGTCAACGCCGAGTCCGACGGCCTGCCCGGCCTGATTGTCGATCAATACCCCAACCAGCTTGTCATCCAGATTCTCTCTACCGGCCCGGAATTTTGGCGCGAGACCATTGCCGATCTACTCCCGGAGATTACCTCCATCCCCAACGTCTACGAACGCTCCGACGCCGATGTGCGCGACCTGGAGGGCCTGCCGCCGCGCTCCATCCGCCTGCGGGGGGACGCGCCCCCCAAAGAAATCGCGATCACCGAAGGGAGACTGAAGTTCCTGGTGGATGTGCAGGTGGGGCACAAAACCGGCTTCTATCTCGACCAACGCCACAACCGCCAGCGGGCACGCGCCCTCGCCGGGGGGCGCGAGGTACTCAACTGTTTCGCTTATACGGGAGCCTTCTCGGCGGCAGTCCTGGCTGGGGGCGCGGCGAGCGTGCTGGGGATCGAGTCTTCGGGGGACGCGATCGCCCTCGGGACGCGGAATATTGCATTGAACGGCGACCCCGGTGAAGGGAGTCAGTGGATCGAAGGGGATGTTTTCCGGGAACTGCGCACCCTGCGGGATCGGAACCGCTCATTCGATATGATCATCCTGGATCCCCCAAAATTTGCCCAAAACCGAAACCAGGCCGAGCAGGCGGCGCGCGGTTACAAGGACATCAACCTGCTGGCATTCAAGTTGCTGAGGCCCGGCGGGCTGCTGATGACTTTTTCGTGTTCCGGCGGTGTAAGTGCGGAGCTTTTCCAGAAAATTGTAGCCGGCGCGGCGGTGGATGCTGGGGTGGACGCGCAAATCCTGGAGCGCCTGTCCAGCGGGGCGGATCATCCGGTGGCGCTCAATTTCCCGGAGGGGGAATATTTGAAGGGGCTGGTGGTTAAAAAATCATAGGGGCGGGATTATCCCGCCCCTATCAGTGGAGATGTCGGGAATCGAACCCGAGTCCGAAAAATTAGTACCGCGAACGTCTACGAGCGTAGTCCGGTGTTTCTCTTCACAAGGAGAACTACAGCAGACGAGAGTTCATCCTTGCAAGCCGCTGGAACCCGAAGGTTCCGCTTTCACCCGGTCAGCGGCGTCGCCGGGGGGCAGGTTGACATTGGGTCGCCCGGCCCACCACCGGTCAACCAACGGTAGTGGGGGACGTGACCTACGAATAGGTCATGCCGTTTTCATCGCCTTAGGCGGCGAGAGGAAGAGCGGCGTAGGTGTTTGTGCGGTTAGCACTTGTTTTGTGTGCTGATTTTACGAGGTCGGCACCTCTCGGCTCGCAGTCCGGGAACAGCTTCTTCCGTCGAAGCCTGTCATCCCCGTTGCAGGGCAAATTATATCACCGGGGAGCGCAGGGTGATCACGGCAATTTCCTGAGGACAGCGGATGCGCAATTGGAGTGCCGTCGTCCCCAATCCGCGATTGGTGTAGAGTTGCATCCCGTTGACCTGATACTGCCCGCGTGGATATTTGCGGGCCAGCCGGGGGAGCAGAGGGGAACCGATCAAGGGGAGGATGATTTGCCCCCCGTGGGAATGCCCGCTTAATTGCAAACCAAACCGCCCGCTGGCCGCGGCTTCGTCGGCAAAGTCTGGCTCATGGGCCAGCAGGATGGCCGCGCCTTCCGGGGAAATCTGGCCCAACACCTTGGGGAGATCATCGTGTTCGTCGTAAGTATCATCCACCCCGGCGATGTGCAGGCAGGCCGCACCGCGGCGCAGGGTATGCACGGCATTTTGGAGTTCACGGATGCCCGCCCGGCCCAGCATGGCACGCACGCCTTCGGGGTCCGTCCAGCAATCGTGGTTGCCCAAAAAGGCGCAACTCCCCTGTTTGGGGGTCAGGCGGCTCAGCGGCCCAAGCATTTCCTGGAGGGGCTGCTCGACCGTATAGGAGAGGAAATCCCCCGTGATCACAACCACGTCCGGGGACTGATCATTGACGAGGGTGATGATCCCCTCAAGGCGGGGAACGTTCATCCAGGTGCCCATATGGATGTCGGTGATGTGAACGAGGCGGAAACCGTCAAAGGCCGGGTCGAGCCGGGGGAGGGTGAGTTCGAAGGGATTAATCTCGATCTTTTGCGGGTCAAAGGTGCCGCGATCCACGAGACGGCTGATCTGCCAGGAGGCGATCTGGATCAGGAGGCTGGTCGCGAACTTAAGGCCTGACCGGTGGCGCGGGTGCTGGCGGACGGCGAGCATTTGCTGTCTCATCTCAGGCAGGATGCGGCGCTGGAGGCAACCACCAGCAATGGTTTGGGTTTCATGGGGGTTTCCTCAGGCAGGGGGTGTCACGCTGGCGAAATTGTACCTGACCGCAAACCGCCGCCTGTAATTGCCAAATCATCCCCGCCCGTGTATAACCGTCGCCATGAAGATTCTGTCCATCAGCGACAAAATCGTGGATGTCATCTACAGCCCGGCTTGCCGGGAAAAATTCCCGGATGTCGATCTCCTGATCAGTTGCGGCGATCTCCCCTACTACTATGTGGAATACGTGCTGACCATCCTCGACAAGCCGCTCTATTATGTGCGCGGCAACCACGCCAGCACGGTGGAATACGCCCAGCAGGGGGCGCGCACCGAGCCGAGAGGGGCGATTGACCTTCACCGGAAAGCGCTGACGGAAAAGAATCTGATCTTCGCGGGCGTGGAGGGGAATGCTGGACGATTGAAAACGTCACTACCATTCAAACATCTGATCCTGGCGGGCGTGGAAGGGAGCATTCGTTATAACACCGGCGACCATCAATACACGCAGGGCGAAATGTGGCTGATGATCTACAGCCTGGTGCCGCGGCTGCTCTGGAACCGGCTGGCGCGCGGCCGCGCGCTCGACGTATTCGTCACGCACGCCCCGCCGTGCGGCATCCACGACAAGACCGACCGCGCCCACGTCGGCGTGGATGCCTTTCGCTGGCTGGACCAAACCTTCCGGCCCAAACTCCACCTGCACGGCCATATCCATATTTATCAACATGCTGAAATCACTGAAACCTTGTTCGGTGAGACTCGCGTCATCAACACCTACGGCCATCGCCTTACGGAAATCTGACATGTACGATCAACTTGCCCGCCAGGACTTCTCCCGCGCCCGCCGCCGCGCTTTCTGGCAAAAACTGCGCAACTGGTTTACCGGCAAGGATAACGATCTGCTCCCGCTGGACGAGGTGCGCCAGAACATCCCGATTGAAGGCCCGCATTATCGCGGCCTCAAGACCATCCCCATCGAAAAAATCGTGGGCAGCGCCGGCCGCTATCACGAATTCAACCGCGCCTTTCTCCCCATGCAGGATCACACCGAAGACCGCTGGGTCAACATCGGGCGCGCCCACTACCAGGACGTGACCCTCCCGCCCATTGAAGTCTACAAGATGGGCGAAGTCTACTTCGTCAAAGATGGCAACCACCGCGTCTCCGTGGCCCACGACCGCGGCCAGGCCTTCATGGACGCCTTCGTCACCGAAATTGACATCCCCGTCAGCCTCACCACCGAAACGCGCCGCGCAGACCTCCAGCTCAAACGGGAGACCGCCCTCTTCCTCGACCAGACCGGCCTCCACCGCCTTCATCCCGAAGCCGGGATCGAGCTGACCCTGCCCGGCGAATACGAACGCCTCCTTGAACACATCCAGACCCACCAGTATTACCTGAGCAAAAACGCCGCGCGGGAAGTCCCGATGGAAACCGCCGTGCAGTCCTGGTACGCAACCGTCTACCAGCCGCTGCTCAGTGAAATCCAGCGCCAGAACCTCCCGGCCCAGTTCCCCAACCTCTCCGGCACCGACCTCTACCTGCTCGTCAGCGAATACCAATGGCTCCTGCGCGAAGCTTACGCCGACGAAGGCGACCGCCAACGCGCCATCGAAAAATTTACGGAAGCCCTCAACGCCATCTCCCCCGACGCCGAGCAATCCGGCCTCGAACTCACGCGTAAACTCAAACACGCCATCTGGATTGACGACATCATCCTCGCCCAGGAACGCGCCAACTTCGTCCAGTCCACCGGGCTGGACATCCCCATCACCCTCCCCGGCAAATACGAGAAAATCCTCAAACACATCAACGACCACCGCTGGTACCTCGGCATCGAACAGGAGCGCCCCATCCCCTGGCTGGAAGCCGTCGCCTCCTGGCGGGACAACCTCTTCACCCCGCTCACCGAAATCATCCGGGAACAGGAAGTCATCACCTACTTTCCGGGACGCACCGAAGCCGATCTCTACATCTGGCTGATTGACCACAAAAGCCAGTTATCCGAACAACTGGGCTGGGAAATTGCCCCCGAAATCGCCATCATGGATTTAATTGGGAAAAACGAAAACCCCCAGGTTCCCGAAGCCTCCCGTACCCTGAGCGGGCGACGCGGCCCGATCTTCTCCGACATCCTCGTCGCCATCGGCCACGAACCCGGCAGCTGGATCGCCCTCGACCAGGCCATCCTCATCGCCCAACGCAACCACTCCCGCATCCACGGCCTGCACGTCATCCCCGCCAGCGATTTCGCCGCCGACCAGGAGCACGCCCATCTCACCCGCGAATTTGAGCGCCGCTGCACCGCCGCTGACATTAGCGGCAAACTGGCGATTGAAAACGGCAGCATCTCCCGCAAAATTGCCGAGCGCGCCCGCTGGGCAGACCTGATCGCCCTCAAACTCGATCACCCTCCAGCGTCCACCGGATTGCAAAAATTATCCTCCGGCATCCGGGAAGTCCTCCGGCGCTGTGGCCGTCCCGTCCTCGCCATCCCCGGCAAACCGGCCAGCCTCCAGCGCATGCTGCTCGCCTACGATGCCAGCCCCAAAGCGGATGAAGCCCTGTACCTTGCCGCCGGCCTGCTTACCCAATGGGAGGGCATGTCGCTCGCCGTCCTCACCATAGACGAAAAGAACGCCCCCGCCGCCGAAAGCCAGACCCTTGCCAGGGAATTCCTGGCGTCACACCAACTCGCCGCCGAGTATCTCGTGGCGGAACCACCCACCGGACCCGCCATCCTCGAAATTGCAAAATCCCGCAAATCGGATTTAATCCTAATCGGCGGTTACGGCGCAGCCCCCATCCGTGAAATCGTCTTTGGCAGCACGGTGGATTACGTTCTCCAGAAAAGCAAAATCCCCGTGCTGATCAGCACATGATGTTGGTAGTAACGATGGTTCGGCTGCGCTAACCACATGCTTCAATCGTTAAGAGAGCGACCAAAGTCGCCACTACACATCCCACTGGGATCACACCCCCCAAAGGTATAATCTGCCCGCCCTGAGACCCCAACCCAGGAAACCCTCTCGAAGGAAACGTTATGCAGCCAACCATCATCACCCTCCTCATCTTGATCACCATCCCATTTGCCGCCTATGGCATCCGGGAACTCCTGCGCATCCCCCGGCGGCGCGCCGGCCTGCCGATTGCCGCCGAGGTGCTCCAGGATCAGGAACCCACCCAGGGCCAGAAGATGTACTGGCAATTCATGCACTCCATCGGGATGGGCACCGACCTGCACCGCGAGATAGCACGCACGGGCAAACTCCAGCCGGGCGAAAAAGTCATGGACATTGGCGCAGGCACCGGCGAATTGGCATTGCTCCTGAAAACGGTCGTGGGCAAAGAGGGGCAGGTTTCCGCCATAGACATCAACGAACACTTCCTGCATCGCTGCCGCTCCCGCTCGGAACTTTACGGGCTGGAGGTGGATTTCCGCAACGGGAACGCCGCCAAAATCCCCTACGCCGAAAACACAATGGACGCCGTTACCTGTTCGCTCATGGCGCACCACCTCACCACCGCCCTCAAAGTGAGCATGTTCGACGAAATCCTGCGTGTCCTCAAACCTGGCGGCCGCATGATCTTCTTTGACCTCGCCCAGCCGCGCAATTTCCGCGAGTGGTACCAGGTCGGCGCGGTCCTCTCGCTCGACCTCCTTTTTGAATGGCACTGCGCCAGCGTCAACCTGAGGGGCGAACTCCCCGGAATGATCGAACGCACCGGGTTCGAAATCGCCGAGCTAAAAGACCATCTCATGCGGGACGTCCGCACCCAGTTCATCATCGGCAGGAAGCCAGCTCCCGGCGACTGCCTAAATTCGTAGCACAGCCCCTTGTGGGCGTTTCTGCGGGGACGCGGATCGTAGAACCGTCAGCCTCCATGCAACGGAAAATTCCGGAACGCAGCGCTTAACGCTGCGTTTTTTGATCCAATCCCCAATGCATTGGTAAAATCCCCACATGCACCGCCCGCACTTCCCCGACCGCGAGCAGACCAGTATCCTCAGCGCCACCCTGCTCCTGGCATTCATTCTCGCCAAATCCGCCGACCTCCCCGCCCGCACCCTCGCGGTCTCGCTGTTTGGCATCCTCATCGAAACCACCCTGGATGTCCACATCCTCGCGGCCATCCTCGTCGCCGGGCTGGCGGCCACGGGGACTGTCTGGCTGATCCGCGGCCACCCAGTGGCCGCCCTGCAAACGCTCGAAGCGCCGCACTGGATCCTCCCCGCGCTGTCCGCCTGGGTGCTGGCAATCGTTCTCTTTGCACTACCTATGGGCGCGCTTTGGTGGATCATCCTCCTGCTTGGGGGCGGGTTCCTGGCGGTGATCTGGAGCGCGGAGTACATCGTCGTGGACGGCCATGATCCTAATTTCCGGCTCGCCGTCGCCGGGATCACCACCCAGTCCTTCGTGCTTTTCCTCGTCCTCGCCATCAACCTGCGCGCCGCCGACACCCGGTTGATATTTATCTTGCCGTCCCTGATCGTCCCCGTCGTCCTGATCACCCTGCGCTTTATCCATCTCAAACTCAAATCGCAGGAATTGGTCGACTCGCAAAATACCGCCATGGCCGCGCTCGCCGCCGGCGGCTCCGGCGTCATTGCGGCGCAAATCATCACCGCCCTGCACTTCCTCCCGCTCTCGCCGGTCGCCTTCGGGCTGGCGATCCTGGCCCCCGTTTATGCGTTGAACATTTACCTTGGCAACCTCGCCGATGACCGCCCGCCGACCCGCACGATCGTCGAACCGGCGATATTATTGCTGGCAATATGGACCCTCGCCCTGCTCTTCAACTGATCTGGGCCAACGGGATCACGATCCCCATAGGCCTGTGGAGCATCCTCAGGGGGGACGTGATCCAACGCCTCCCCGAGGAGGCCTGCGGCCTGATCGCCGGGAAGGATGGGCTGGCAACGGCAGTTGCACCCATCACGAACAGCCTGCACAGCCCATTCCGCTTCCAGATGGACCCGCGGGAACAGGTGGCCCGGATGCTGGAATTTGAATCCATAGGGCAGTCGCTCCTCGCGATATACCACTCCCACCCTCAGGGACCAGCGACCCCCTCGGGGACGGACATCGCCCTCTCCGCCTACCCGGAAGCGGTAAATTTAATCGTCAGCCCCGCCAATGGGGAGTGGCAATGCCGCGGGTTTATCATCCACCAGGGCGTGGTGCGGGAAATTCCGGTTCATCTTCAAACGCTTGAGTAACGACGCGGGCGGCAAAGGGTTAAGGCTTTTGTACTAAATCTGATTGCTTGGAGGACGGAATGAATACGCCAGCGATAATTGCTGTGATCCTGATTTCTTATCTGATTGGCTCCATCCCGTTTGGGTTGATTACCGTGCGGCTTGCCAAAGGGGAGGACATCCGCAAAATGTACAGCGGGCGGACGGGCGGGACAAATGCCATGCGCGCGGCGGGTTTTTGGGTGGGGTTGCTCACTTCGCTTCTGGATGTCCTCAAGGGGGCCAGCAGTGTCTGGATCGCAACGGCTTTCCTCGACAATGACTGGCTGAGGGTCATTGCCCCGCTGGCGGCCATCCTCGGTCATAACTATTCCGTATTCCTGATCAACCGCGGCGAAAACGGCAAACTCTTTATCGGTGGCGGGGCGGGCGGCGCGCCGTGCATCGGCGGCTCGATGGGCTTGTGGGCACCCAGTTTCCTGATCATCTTCCCCATTGGGTTCGTCGTACTTTTTGGGATCGGGTACGCCTCTGTGGCCACGATGAGTGCCGCGATCATCTCCTCCATCCTGTTTACCATCCTCGCCATTCTGGGAAAGACCCCCTGGGTGTACGTCCTCTACGGTCTGCTGGCAGAGCTTTTGCTGATCTGGTCGCTGAGGCCAAATATCAAACGATTGATGAACGGCACCGAGCGCATGGTCAGCTGGCGGGCTAAAAGGAAGCAGGCGAAACAGGAGAAGCTGGACGGGGTCCAAATCGCCTCGGAATAGGGCCGCCTGATATAACAAAAAACGCGCCTCGCTTTTGAGGTGCGTTCTGCTTGCCGGATGATGCAGGCGGGTCAGTCGTCGTACTCTGAACCCTCCGGTGGTTCACCGAAGAGGCTCTTATGGAGGGCGATCAGGTTGCGCTGGTGCAAGCTCTCGGCCAGCCCGCCGAGTAACACCCGGCTCTTGCCCAGCGATTCCACCGTGATCGTTTCCAGAATATCGAGGGGGAACTTCCGGCGGGCGGCTTTGCGCACGACCTTCTCCAATTCGCCTAGATAATGCAGGTTGTCACGCACCGCGCCATCAATCTCACCGCGCAGGATAATGTCGCCATGACCCTGGATGATGTTTTCAAGACCCATATCCGCGATGAGGTGGAGTGAGCGCTGCATCTGCTCGTGGTTTCCGTCAACGATATAGGGGATGGGCATAAACAAATCCCCGGCGAACAAAACTTTATCCTCTTCAAGGAGCACGCCGATCCCATCGTCGCTGTTGCCGGGCAGGGGCATGAGGACGAGGCTTTTCTTCCCGATGATGAGACCAATTTGGCCGTGGTCAAAGACGAGGTGCGGCAGCACCATCTTCGTGTTCCGAAATATCGCGGGGTTTTGCCGCTTGGCTTCCTGGAGTGCCGACAGGCCCCTTGCCTGGAGAAATTTGCGGCACAATGCCGATGAGATGACAATGGCACCGGGGAAATAGCTGTTGCCCCAGGCGTGATCGGCGTGGTAATGCGTGTTGATCACATAGCGCACGGGGACCTGAAGCTCCTGCTCCACAAAATCGCGGATAGCTATGGTTTCCTCAGGGAAGGCCAGCGTGTCAATTACGACAGCCCAGTTTGGCCCGGCCACCACCCCCGCCGTGACCTGGGCGTAGGTTTCGCTTTGAAACGAGTAAACATTTTCGGAAACTCTTTCGTAATTCATGGACATGGAGGACCTCGCAAAATGGATGGCGTAGAATAGCATAAAGCAAAGGGCAAAGTCAAGGATTGCGCAATATTTCACGCACTGGGCTCGTTGACGCGATTTTTGCCAGCCTGTATAATCCGCCGTACATGCAAATAATATCGCTCCGGGAGGAGTAGGCAGCGCCACACAGAAAGGAGCGCCACCGGCTGAAAGCCTCCACAAGTTCGCCGAACGTCGCCCGGATGACTGCTGAAGAACGGTTCGCCAAGTAGACCAGCACGGGTTCCGCCCGATACAGCGATGGCCCGGTGTTTGCCGGGCTTGAGTGTGCCAGTTCGCATGGGCTGGCAAACTGAGGTGGTACCGCGGAATGCCCTTTCGTCCTCAAATGGATGAAGGGCGTTTTTTATTTCCGGGCCGCGGAGTGACCAAGGAGTACGCCATGAACGATGAGATTTTCAGCCTGTCCAAAACGTATGATTTCAAAGCCACCGAAGAACGCATTTATGCAATGTGGGAAAAAGCCGGTTACTTCAAGCCGGTGAATGATCCCAGCCAGCCGGATCATGATCCCGCCATCCGGCCTTTCGTCATTTCGATTCCCCCGCCCAACGTGACCGGTGATCTCCATTTGGGTCACGCCATGTTTGTCGCCATGGAAGACCTGATGATCCGCCATCACCGGATGAAGGGTATCCCGGCCCTCTGGGTGCCCGGCTCCGACCATGCCGGGATCGCCACCCAGCTGCAGGTGGAGAAATATCTCCTCGAAACGCTGGAGGAGACGCGCGATGAGATTGGCCGCGAGAAATTCCTGGAACACACGTGGGAGTGGAAGGCCAAGTACGGGGCGACAATTACGAGCCAGATCCGCCGCCTCGGCGCGTCCTGTGACTGGGAGCGCGAACGCTTTACGCTGGACGAGGGCCTGTCGCGGGCCGTGCGCGAGGCGTTTGTCCGCCTCTACGATAAGGGGCTGATCTACCGCGGCCCGCGCCTGGTCAGCTGGTCACCCGGCCTCAAGACAGCGGTGTCCGACGTGGAAGTGGAATACCACGAGGAACAGGGCAAACTGTATTACTTCAAGTATATGCTCGCCGACTCGGAGGCCTTCCTGCCCGTGGCAACCACGCGGCCGGAGACCATCCTCGGGGATACCGCCGTCGCCGTGAACCCGGATGATGAACGCTTCCGGGAGTACATCGGCCAATTCGCCGTGGTGCCCATCCTCGGGCGCAGGATTCCCATCATCGCCGATTCCTACGTGGATATTGAATTCGGGACGGGCGCGCTCAAAGTCACGCCCGGCCACGATCCCAATGACTATGAGATCGGCCAGCGCCATAACCTTGAGGTGATCTCCGTGCTGGATAGGGACGCACGCGTCACCGAGGCGGGCGGGCCATACGCGGGGCAGGATCGCTTTGAGGCCCGGAAAAATCTCTGGGAGGATATGCGCCGCGCGGGGCTGGTGATCAAGGAGACTCCCCATACCCACCAGGTACCGCGCAGCCAACGGGGGGGCGAGATCATCGAACCCATGATCAGCACCCAATGGTTTGTGCGGATCAAACCGCTGGCCGACCCGGCGCTTGATGCCGTGCGTGATGGGCGGATCAAGATCGTCCCTGAGCATTTCACCAAGGTCTACTACAACTGGATGGAGAATATCCAGGATTGGTGCATCTCGCGCCAGCTTTGGTGGGGGCACCGCATCCCGGTGTGGTACTGCGCCGACTGCGGCGAGCGCACGGTGACGCGGGCAGACCCCGACCACTGTGCGCATTGCGGCAGCGCCAAAATCGAGCAGGACCCGGACGTGCTGGATACCTGGTTCTCGTCCGGGCTGTGGCCGTTCTCCACGCTCGGCTGGCCCGCCAGCACGCCTGACCTCGCTTACTATTACCCGACCGCCACGATGGAAACGGGATACGACATCCTCTTCTTCTGGGTGGCGCGCATGATCATGCTGGGGCTGGAGTTTACCGGGCAGGTTCCGTTTAACACCGTCTACCTGCATGGCTTGATCCGGGACGAGCAGGGGCGGAAAATGTCCAAATCCATCGGGAACGTGATTGATCCGCTCACAGTGATGGACTACCTGGGTACGGACGCCTTGCGTTTCACACTGCTGGTCGGCTCCACACCCGGCAAGGATATGAACCTATCGCTGGACAAAGTGGAAGCCAACCGGAATTTTGCCAACAAGCTGTGGAACGCCGGGCGCTTCATCATCGGCGCGCTGGCAAATGCCCCACAGGAAGCGAATGAGGGGCCAAAATACACCACGGCGGACGCCTGGATTTGGGCGCGGCAGAAAGAGCTTCGTCAAACGGTGGACTACCTTTTCTCCACGCACCAATACGGCGAAGCGGGGCGGCAAATTTACGAGTTCTTCTGGAGCGAATTTGCGGACTGGTATCTGGAGATCGCCAAACTGCAAATGGGCGAGGAGGCCGACCGCGCCTTTTACACTGCCGATGTCCTCGTCAGCGTACTGGACACCTGCCTGCGCCTGTTGCATCCGTTCACGCCGTTTGTGACCGAGGAACTCTGGGGACATTTGCGGGAAGCCACCCACGCCGTTTCCCCCAAACTGGGGTTGGGCGACGTGCAGGATGGGAATTGGCCCGATGCGCTCATCATCGCCCCCTGGCCAGCCCCGTTGCCGGATGAAGGCTGGGAAGCGCGCGCCATCGCGGATTTCACCCGCATCCAGGAGATTGTCCGCGCCATCCGCAACCAGCGCGCCGAGAAGAACGTGAAGCCAGCCACGCGCCTCCCAGCCATCATCGCCACCGGGCCGGAATTGCTCGAATCGATCACGACCGACATCGGGATCATCGCAGCCCTGTCAGGGCTTGATCCAGCCAGAATAAATATCGTGGCCCAACTCGAAGGGAAACCCGCCGGGCATATCGGGCTGGTGGCTGGCCCCGTGGAAATCTTCCTGCCCCTCACCGAAATGGTGGACCTCAAAGAGGAGCGAGGCCGCATCGAAAAGGAACTGGCCGCGACGCAAAGCCAGATCGCCCGCCTCGAAAACCTGCTCGCCAGCCCCTTTGCCCGAAAAGCCCCGGAACATGTCGTCCGCGGCGAGCGGGAAAAACTCGCCGTTTTCAAGCAGGCCGCGGAGAACCTGGCAGGTCACTTGAAGGCGCTCCAAAAAACGGTGTAGAACGAGATTGAATCTCGTTCTACACGCAGCGGTAAAATGGAACCATGTCCATTCGCTCAACCCCATCCGAAGATTCCACGATTGAATGTGCCCATTGCGGTGCATCCTTTTATTTTGAGCTGACCCGCTGCCCGAATTGCGGGCGCAATGTCTATCCTCTCGAAACGGACTCCGACGACGACAGAACCGACGCCCCGGCGGCCAACAACCTCGCCCTGATCGGGGCCATCCTGGTGGGCTGGGTCGTCTCCGGCCTCGTTGGGGGCGTGCTATTTTTTGGGGCGAGGAGCATTTTTGGGGCGGTGGCGGCCCCGTGGGCGTCGTCCCTCCCGCTCTGGATCGGGGTCCCCCTCGGGGCCTTTGCGGGCGCATTTGTGGCGGCATCCATTGCAAAGGAGAAGCCGCGCCCCGTGGGCGGGTGGGTCGGCGGGCTGACCATCCTCACCGGGATCGTTCTGTCGGGGGTGGATCACGATCTCGCTGAAGGGGGGTTCTGGACGCTGGGAAATTTCATCCTGTGGGACTTGATCGTGTTCTTTGGGTTCCTGGGGGGCGAGGTGTGGAAACGACAGCAGCGGGATACCGTCCTGCAACAGCTATTCGTGAACTGGCCCGGCGAGGCGGAATTGTATGCAAACCTGCTGGCAAAATGCCGGCAGGATGCGAACCAAGCTGAACGGTTGATCGAATACGAACGCCAGTTTATGCCCAATGCCACCCGACGCACCCTCCTGGAAAGCGCAGTCCAACGCTGGGAACGGGATAACCGTTAACACAGGGGCGCGAGGGCCGCAGGGGGGACGCGCGCCTCTGGGAGGGTCAGCCTCCCGATTTGTGCAAACCCCGCCGCCGCCAGTCCTTCCATAGCCCCGCCAGTTCGCCAACATATTGTTTTGGCCGCGCCGCCAGGAGCGGCGCGCCAAGTCTCAACGCTTCGGTTTCGAGCAAACGCCGGGCGCGGCTGGCCTCACGGCGAACCGCTTTCCGCTCGCTGGCGGGTGCGGCAGATAGGTCGGCAACGCTGGCCTCCAATTCAGCCAGATCGTGCGCATCGCCGAGCACCCCGGCCAACACGCGCCACGCGTCAATCCGTGCATCGAGCAATAAAGGCTCAACCAGCTGGATCATTTCGAGTTGGTGCCAGGCGTATTTGACCTGTTTGCGCCAGGCATGGAAAGCAACCGGATCGCCTTCAGACCCGGCGGCCGCGATCAGCTTCTGCTGACATTTGCGGTAGGTGCGGCCCAGGCCGCCCGCGAGGGCCTGGAGATCATCGGCAGGCAAGCGAATCTCCGAGAGCAGCTCACTGGCGCGCCCCAGGAGGCCGGTAGCCACCCCGAGGGTCACGCCGTCCCCGTGAAAGGAGGCCAGACCCCGCTGATGTTGGTCAGCCAGTTCCGCATGGATTCCCGGAAATTTCAGCGGACGGCCATCATTCCCATTTTCCAGTTTCAGCACGGTTTCCACGAGGACGACGGAAGTCCGCAGGGGGGCGAGGAGCCTCCCCGCATAACGCAGGAGTTCGTCCGCAGCCTGGAAATGCGGGCCAGGCTGATATGCAACGAGGCGGAGCACGGCACGCATTCGCTTTAGGTTTTTGCGGGATTCGTGAATAATCAGATCGACGGGTTCGACGGGGCTGGCAAGGCGCTGGGCTGTCTGCGCCACCTTTTCGGAGAGAACCCGGTTGACCCCGGCTTCAATGGTTTCATCCGGCAGGAGGGTAAACATGGCGCGCATTATACTCTGGCGATTCTGCAAGCGCGCTATAATGGCCGGTATGGACAAACAGGAACTCATCAACAAACTGGAAGAATCGCGTGAGAGTATGCTCGAGGCCATTGACGGGCTGGCTGAGGAGGATCTGCTGCGGGCGGGCGCATCCGGGGAATGGAGTGTGAAGGAAGTGCTGTCGCACCTGACGATGTGGGAAGCGCAGATCGTGACCCTGCTCTTCCAGGCGCACGCGGGCAACAAGCCGACCACCACCCATTTCGGCAAAGAGTCCACGGATGCACTCAACGAACGCTGGCACCGCCAAGGCCAGGCGCGGATGCTGAACGCCGTGATGGCGGATTTTGAAGGTGTACGCGACCAGACCATCCGGCGCGTGGAGGCCCTCACCGAGGACGACCTGACCAACCCCAAGCGTTACTCCTGGCTGGATGGGCGCGCCCTGTGGCAATGGGTCGCCGAGGAAACCTTTGAACACGAGGCCGAGCATGGGGCAGAGATCCGCGCCTGGCGGGAAGTAAACCGGCTTTAGGAACGCGAGTGGAAAACGTGCCCTGCCTGCACTTATAGGAACTCGTGGGAACTCTTGGGAACTCGCACGCGTTCATCAAATGCTCATCCGGGACATCTTGATTTTATAGAACATCCGCTCTATAATGGATTTCCCATTCCCCCACACAGGAGGCTCTTCCAATGTCCAACAATCTCAAGTACACGCACGTAGAAATCTCGGCCCTTGATCGCCATGCCGCCGCCAAATTTTATGGTGGCGTGTTCGGCTGGGAGTTCACCGACTTCCCGGATTCCAACTACTCATCCACCAGGGGCACGGATGAAGTGACCACCGGGCTGAACCCGGTCAATGAGGACAACCCCGCCGGGAACATCATCGTCTATATCGAGACCGACAACCTGGATGCCACGATGGCAAAGATCAAGTCGATGGGCGGGCAGATTCATGGCGAGACGCTGGACATCCCTGGTGTTGGGATCATGGCGTACTTTAGCGACCCCACCGGCAACAAGCTGGCCCTGATGCAGCCTGTCCTGCAAGGCGGGATGTAATCCTCATTTCGCCATCAAAAGGGCGCGGGCAACCGTGCCCTTTTGCGTTTAAAATGGCGGCATCTCATCGCAAAGGCGCACTCCCATCAACGAAGAAGCCACCTTCACAGACACCGAACTCCGCCGCTACAACGGCGAGCGCGGCCGCCGCAAATACGTCGCCCATGCCGGGGTCGTCTATGACGTCACCGATTGCCCCAAGTGGCGGACGGAGATGCATGAGCACCTGCACTGGCCCGGCCAGGACCTCACCAACGAACTCCCGGATGCGCCTCATAAAGACGAAGTATTTACCCGGCCCTGTGTCAAACGCGTCGGAATCCTGATCGCCTCGTAATTAATGGCAAACCCATACCCACGGAGGCACACATGAATAACCAGCCGGGCTGTCTATCAGGACTTCTCAAACTCTTTTTGTTCGACAAACTCTTTGATTTCCTGCAAGAGCGTTTTGGATTTGGGCGCGGATTTTCCTGCACTGGCTGCGGCTGCGGGCTGATCCTCCTGATCATCTCCATCGTCGTCACCTTGTCAATTTTTACCAACACAAATTGGCTCGATTTTTCTTTTTGATCCAGCAACTCCCTTGTTTGAGAAAAGCCCCTCCGGGGGCTTTTTTGATCCCTGCCATGCTATACTCGCGCCATGCTCAGACCGTACCGCTTGGGGCCTGGAGCGCGCGACCCGTTTACCACCCTCCCATGACGGACGCCGACCTCCTCCACACCGACCTCCCCGCTCTCTGGGAAATCCTGCGCGGGGCCGCCGGGGGGCCTGACCCCTCGGAGGGTCAGCCACCCCTCACAAACCCGGCAGTATCCGGTATCCCCCTCGATCCGGATCAACAACGTGCCGCAGACCATTTCCGGGGGCCTATCCGCGTCCTGGCCCCAGCCGGTTCCGGGAAAACGCGCACCCTCACCGGGCGGGCTTCCAGCCTCGTCCAACGCGGCATCCCCGAGGCGCACATCCTCGCCCTCGCATTCAACAACAAAGCCGCTGCGGAGATGGCCTCCCGGCTGGACGGGCTGGGGGTGCAGGGAGTTCACGTCCGCACGTTTCACGCCCTCGGTTACGAGATTGTGCAGGCGGCGCTGGGCTGGGAATACACGGCGGATTCCGGCACCCAATTGCACGCCCTGATGAAGCAGGTTTTGGACGAACAGGCGCTGACGCCAAAGGCCGGGAGCGACATCAACGCATTCGTCGAGGCCGCCCAAATGGCGAAGGCCTCCCTGACGCCCTTTGCGGAAATGGAAGTTTTCGACGGGGACGCGTTTCATCCCCTGGAAGCGGTTTTTCGCCGCCTGCTCGCCTGGCAAACCGCCGCCCGTCTGCTCACCTTTGAAGATATGATTTATTTTGCCCTGCGCCTGCTTATCGATGACCCGGTCTTGCGGACGCGCTGGCAGGGGCGTTTTGCGTTCCTGCTGGTGGACGAATTCCAGGATTTGAACGCGGCGCAAATGCTGCTCGTCCGCCTCCTCGCCCTGCCGCATAACAACCTGTTCGTGGTTGGGGACGACGACCAACTCATCTACGCCTGGCGTGGCGCGGATGTGCGGCACACGCTCGATTTTGGGCAGATATACCCCGGCGCGGCCAGCGTCGTGCTCGGCACAAATTACCGCTCCGGGAGCAGGCTGGTGCGTCATGCCGGCTGGCTGATTGCCCGCAACCGCGAGCGCGTCGCCAAAGACATCCTGCCCCGCCCGGATGCCCCACGCGGGCGGCTGGAACTCCGCCCCTGTGATGACTTGGCCCAACAGGCCGAGGCGGCGGCAACATGGATTGCGAACATTCACGAGGAGCGCGGGATTCCCTGGGGGCAATTTGGATTCCTGTTCCGGGTGAATGCCGACGCCCAGCCATTGATCCGCGCCCTCACCGGGCGCAGCATCCCCTTCACATCCCCCGGGGAACCTGACCCCGAAAGCGGTGACCCGCCCCCGGAAATGGCCCCGGAGCGCGTCACCCTCCTGACCATCCACAAAGCCAAGGGGATGGAATTTCCCTTTGTCGTCTATTTCAACCTGAGCCACCGCGCCGGCACCCGGCTGACCGAGGCCGACGAGCGGCGCGTGGCCTACGTCGGCGTGACCCGTGCGCAGGAGGGCCTGCTGATAACGGCTGACCGCGCCCACCCGTCCGCCTTCCTCACGGAATATGCCCTCAACCCGGCGTTTGCCGACTACGGCACCGCCTACCTGGAACGCCAGCTAAACATCTTGTACCGCCAGGCCTGGCGGCGGGAACATTCGGGACTGTGGAATGCCCTGAAAAGCCTGCGCGCGACTCCCCCGGACGGCCAGCTATTTCTGGATGATGAAATGGATTTGATCGATACGGAAATTCGCTTCCGCCGCCTGCTTAATTTTGAACCGGAAATTTTGCGGGTTGCACGGGGCTTATAATTGCAGGAGTTACGCGGTTCGGGTCTCGATACGCCGAATGCGCTGGTTGAGTGCGATTTTTGCGTATCGAAACCAGCGCATTCGGCTACTCGACCAGCATTCTGGTTTGACTGCGTAAGCCCTAAATTGCAGGCCAAACCTCGTTTCAACAGGATTTTCCCCCATGCCCATTTCCGCCCTCTTCCCATCAAATTTTTTCGACCTCACTGACCCACAGGCCGCCGCTCTCTTTGAGGGTTGCGAATATCCCTGGGACGCGCTCAAATCCCTGCACGCCAGGCTGGCGGCCCTCACGGGGGGCGCGCAAACCCTCAAGGGTCACGTCCCCCTGGGAAGCTGGATCGGGGACGCGCCGATTTTCATCGCCGAAGATGCCATCATCGAACCGGGAGTTTTTATCGTCGGCCCGGCCTACATCGGCGCGAGGGTCGTTTTGCGGCATGGCGCGTATGTGCGGGAAAATGTGATCATGCTGGCGGGCAGCCTGCTGGGGCATGCCAGCGAGGCCAAGCACAGTATATTCCTGGCGGGGGCGCACGCGCCGCATTTCAATTACATCGGGGACAGCATCCTGGGCGCGCGCAGCAACCTGGGGGCAGGCACCAAATTGAGCAACCTGGGGATTAACAGCGAAAAAGACCCGCTGACCGGGAAACGCCCGACGATTAAACTGGATTATGGTGGAGAAGTGCTGGACACCGGGCTGGCGAAACTGGGGGCCATCCTCGGCGACGATGCGCAGACGGGGTGCAATGCGGTACTCAATCCGGGTAGTGTCGTCGGGCCGCGCACGCTCATTTATGCCAACCTGAGCCTGCGCAAAGGCATCCACCCGCCGGACAGCATCATCAAACTCCAGCAGAAGACCACGGTCTTCGCGCGGCGCTAACCGGCGAATTAGGGGAGCAGCGTGATTTTTGCCCCCAATACGATCCGCCCTTCCGTTTCAATGAGGCTTAACGCAAACCCGCGCGTACCATCATCCAAAAATTGCAAGGTGTCTTTGAGTACCGCGGCGGGCAGGCGTTCGGCGGATTGCTGGGCAAAATGGCTGAACTCGTCACAGGGGGCCATGCTGCGGACGTTATTCATCCGGCAGACGGTGCCGTCCGGATTTTCAAAAACGAGCGTGCCCGCCAGCTCATCCACTGCATAAAGGGTATCACAAGCAATAATCATGTTTTCCCCCGCAATGCCGTCGCGCAGGTGCGCACCGAACTGGCGTCGCATCCGGTCATAGTGGCCGGTCAGCCCGATGGAAATCCCGTTCGTCCCCTTGAAGCGCGTCTCGGGATGATCGGCGTGATGCGCGTCCACCACCTGCGCGCCGTCGGCCCGCAGACCGAGCACGCCCTTGGGGGAGAGTAAAACCTCCTGGACCGGTAGCAGCCCGGCGGGGTCGTAATACCGCTGGCCGGATTCGCCCTGTTTCAGGGAGATGCGCTGAACCTGCAAAATAATCACTTCGCCAATCAGCTTTGCTTCATTTTCCATAGACAACCACCTGCCACACAAATCCTTTTTGATGAAATTGGGGGTGGAAACCAGATTCACGGATCAACGCATCCACAGCCGCCGAGGGGTGGACAAACACCCGGAAAGGATGGCGCATCACCCGCTGGGTGAAATTGATCAGCCCCATCCCAAGTTTGACATACCAGGCGTCACGGGGGTACACGACCCCAATGATTTTCCGCGCCCGGCGGGAGGCCGCGCCCACCAGCGCCGGCATATCGTTGTAGCAACAGATCACCCGATCAAGCGTGACCACATCGGCAGGTTCCAATTCGGTCGAAAGCTGAACAAAATCCCCGACGCGGTACGCCGCCCGTTCCGCATAGCCGCACCGCTCCGCTTCCTGCCGCGCCGCCTGCGAGTACGCCGGGGAGGCGTCCACATTGGTAATCCGAAGCGCGCCCGCCTCGGCCAGATCGTGCTGAATGGCCCCCACCCCGCCGCCCACATCCATCAGCGAAAATTCGCCGAGCTTGGCGGCGCGGATCGCATCGAGAAGCGTGCGCGTTTGCTTGGAGGGTCCGCGCTCGCGGTAATCTTTTAGTTCGTCCTGCGCCAGCGCATCGTCAAAGACTTCTTCTATTCCCTGGCATTGGGGGGATTTGCAACAGTCCATTTTGGTCTCTACGGCCAAGTTTACCCCCAATTCGCAGGGGCGGGGTCTCCCCGCCCGGCGTTGCGTCTTGACGTTACCGGGGGGCAGGGGGACCCTGCCCCTACGCAGGCTTGCGGGCAGGCAGTGTAGTCGGAGGCCGCGCCTGCGCAGGGCGCGGCCTCCCATTTCCTGAAACGGTTAGCAGCCGCAGCCGCAACCGGTGTCGCAACAACCTTCGTCGCAATCTTCGGTTTCGGGTTCGGTGATAAAGATGTTCATGGGATATTCTCCTTTTAGGGTGGGATGGGTTTGCCGGCCGGGCATCTAATCGAAGGTTATCGATGGGTGAAAGCAAAATTTTTTTGCTTACTTCGCCGCAACCAGATCGGGCGCAAAAGCCTGCATCAGCTGACCGCAGCACGCCACGACAACCGCCTGGTTGAGCATGTAAAACGTGTGCTTGCCATCCTGCCGTGCGGTCACCAGACCAGCCTCCCGCAAAACGGCAAGATGGTGTGACACCGTTGGCTGGCTGACGCCCACGGCCTCCACAATCTCGCCCACGTTCAGCCACTCGCAACAACAGCAATTCATAATCTTCTGCCGTGTGCCGTCTGCCAGCGCTTTTGCGAATTCAACCGGGTCTGTTTGCATTGTCATATAGATAACCTTCTATCTGGCGAAAATTCTAATAGACGAACGTCTATGAGTCAAGGGCGAATCTCAAAAATCCAGTAGCCATCTTTTTGATAAATGGGGATAAGGGATGCCGTACCCGCAGGCAACTCCCCCGCCCCCACTACATACCGTACCCCGAAATCATCCAAAAGGGCCGCGCCAGCCTCCGGGGGCAGTGACCCCGAAAAGTAATCCTGCACCCTTTGGTGTGTTTCCGCAAAGTGCACCGTCTCCGGCCCGTGCCCGACCACGACGGTCAGCGGCACAAAAGCCGGGAGCGCATTACCAATATCCTTTGGGGAAAGCACCACCGCGCCCGGTTCGGCAATTTCATTGAGATACGCAAATGCTTCGATTTCCGCGGCGGGCAGGAAGATGGGCGGAGCCGGGCGGCTGGCCGCCATCCAGCCTCCGGCCAGGAGCATGAGGGTGGAGGGGAAGAGGAGGAGAAAAGGGGAAAAGGTGAGGATGTGAATCTTTTTGGAATCGAGAGACTTGATGGCGAGAATAACGAGCGCGACAAAGAGGCCTTCGGGCAGGCGGCGCTGGAGGGGCAGCGGCGCGTAGGCGAGGAAGGGGAGCAAGATCACCCACGCGACGGGGAGCCAGCCGGCGGGGTCACGCCCCCCGAGGAACTTCCGCGCCCCCCGGACGGCCCACGGGAGCAGGAAACCAAAGGCAACGAGATAATGCAAGGGATGCGGAGAAGCGATTTTGTTCTGTGCCGTCCATTCCCGCCAAAATGGATTCCGCAGCGGCTCAATGACGAGGTAGGCGAGCAGGGGCAGCGTGACCAGCCCGGCAAGGACCGCTGTTCGCAGGAGGGTGCGCGAATCGCCGCGACGGACCAGGGTCAGCGCGAGATGACTGCCCGCAACCGTCAACCCAATGGGAATGACGAGCGGGTTGAACAGACCGCCAGCCAGCCAAAGGAGACCGGCGCGCAGATCGCGGCCATCGAGCAGGGCCAGCAGACCCCACAGCAGGAGGGCACGCCCGGCGGCGAGGTGCGGCAGGCCGTAGAGGGCGAGGAAACCAAACGTTTCGGGGGAATAAAAATCAAGCGGGAGGGAACCCAGCCAGCCGCCCTGCCCGGAGAGGACGAGCAGCCAGCCCAGCCCGCCGCCGAGGCTAGCGAGGGCGGTCGCCCAGCGGCGGAGCGGTTCGCGTTCGATAAACCAGGCGATGAAATCGTAGGTGGCTACTATGGAGGCCGCGCCAGCGAGGACGCGGAACAGATGGAAGAGGACGACGAGTTGGAGATGCTGTTCGGGTGGGGCGGTGAGTTTTCCGAGGAGCAAGTAGGGGAGGAAGGCGAGAATGCCGGTCTGCGGGAAGGTGGTGTAGGGGGTGCGGAAGAGCCAGGCCCCACCCGCGCCGGAGAGCATTTTGGCGATATAGGAATTGCCGTCATCCACGCCAAAGAGAAAGCCGGAGAAAACCCAGCCATCCCCGGCACTGGCGAAGGCGAGGAGGTAGGGAACGGTCGTGACCAGCATGGCGAAGGCGGCGAAGCCAAGCGGCCAGCGGCGGTCAGCGCGGGAGGTAGTCATTTGCGATCCCGAAAAAACACGAAGGCTGCCAGCAATGAAATCATGCCGATTACGAGACCGGCATATAGCGAGATTGGACGGAAGAGAAAGGTGACCATCCCGGCGCTGCCGGGAATTCTCACGGCCAAGAACCCCAGTTTCTCAATCGTTGGTTGGGATAATCCGTCAATTTCCGCGTACCACCCCGGATAAAACGGCTGGGCCACTATGAAAATCCCCGGCCTGTCGACATAAGCGACAATACGATTTGGAAATATTTGTGCATTCTCCACCCCATAACTAATGTATTCTCCTGATGTGGGCGGCTCTTGAATCCATGCCGGGCTAAATACTGCAAGGTTTTCATAGATCCGCGTCATTCCAAATTGGGCAACCGGAAGCAGGTAGTCCCCTAATACTTGAAAATCAGCGACCACGTAACGTATGTTCAGGATGCGCAACAAACCCGCGTCGGGGACAAAGCCCGCATTCGCCGTCCTCACATCCCCCTTAAACGGCGGCAGGGTTACGCTGTATCCATCGTTTGGGATGCCCGTGGCCTGCTCCATAAATTCAACGTAAGCGCGCAATTGAAGCGGGTCCACGCCGTCAGCGAGATGGAGGCCGTAACGGGCAGCGGTGTGCTGGGGGATGCTGTACGATGGCGAATAAACGCGGAATTCTCCAGGCTGGGCCGCCAGCCATTGGGCCGCCTCCGCGCCCTGGGCGTAGATTTCCTCGCGGGGGCGGGGGGAGAGGAGGGAGGCGTTGACAAAGAGTAAATTTGTAATGAGTAATAAAGTAATTGGTAAGTGGGTAATGGGGGATTGGCGTACGGAAGGGGGCTTTTGGCTGAGAAAAAGGGCTGCGACGGCGAGGAGACCGAAGAGAGCGCCGATGAGGAAATTCCCGGAAGCGTCGCGGGCCAGCCACCAGACACCTGCGGTGATCGCCAGCCAGCTACCTGCCATCGCCACAGCCAGCCGATTCACCCTCCGCCGCGCGGCCGGGGCCAGCCCGGCCAGCAGCGCATCCAGCCCCATCGCCGCCAGCACGGCCAGGGCCAGCCCAAAGACAAACATTGCCCGCGGGGGCACGCGCAACAGGTTTGCGCCGGGGATGTACGCCCACAGCCGGAGAACGGGGATGTTTTCACCCAAAGAGAAAACCAGCGCCCCAAGCGCGACCCAGCCCCAGAATTTCGCACCATCCCGTTTGGCGATCAGCGCAGCGAGCGCCAGCACCAGGACCACCGCACCCGGATAAATCACCCATTCCGGCGCGGCGCTGATGTCCGGGAAGAGCAGGCCCAGCAGGCGGGCGGGGGGGAGTGAGAATGCGAGTACATCGTCCGGGATCAGGCGGGCGCGGGTGGAAAGCGCTGTATATTCAATCAGGGGGATGAGGAGGGGGGCGGAGAGGCCCAGGGCAAGGAGGAAATTGGTAATTGGTAATTTGTAATTGGGCCGTGAGGAAAGCGTAAAGGTGTAAACCAGCCACAGGACGCCTGCATACGCCGCCCAGCGCGGGTCGGCGAAGAAGATGAGGGGGAGGAGGACAGCAGGCTGGGCATACCATTTACCCCCCCCATATCTGGAGGTTTCACCTGACACCTGATGCCTGACACCTGAAACCACCAACAGCCACGGTGTCCAGCACACGGCATAGACAAGCGTGATGTGCCCCGCCGCAAAATGACCGTAGAGCTTGGGCATCAGGGCGAAGGCGAGCGCGCCGGCGAGGGCGGCCTGCCGCCGAAGTCCCGTTTTCCGCAGAAAATATGCCAGGCCCAGCCCGCCCCAGATGAGATGCAGCCCGGCGGTCAGGTTATAGGCCCACGGCTCCGGGGCCAGCAGGGGCAGCCACCCCGGTGGATACCACAGCCCCGAGAGGGGATCCGCAAAAAAGGGAAAACCGCTGAGGATGGCGGGCGACCATAATGGGATGGTGTGATATTGGATCAACGCCTCCCGCAGGTAATAGAAATTGGGATAGTGGGAAATCGTCAGGTCGGAATACGCCGCGCCGGGGAGGTAGAGAAAATCATTGAGGTGCGGTAAAAATAACAGGAGCGGTAACGCCAGCGGCCACCAGCGCGCCAGTTTCCCCATCACGGCGCAACCTCATAAATCTGGACACCGCCCGCGGCAAAGACCTCAATCGCATCCATTGGAGGGAGTGTGCCCAGCGCCTGCTCGCGCGGCCCCCATAGCACGTAATCCACACCCCGTCCTGCCAGGAATGCTTCCGCCGCAGCAGCATCCATCCCGCCGAAAAATGCTTCCACCGCGGCAAGCTCGACTTCCGCGTTGACCGTCTCGAAAGGATGGCCGTAGATCACGCGCTGCCCGGTAAAGGCCGGGAGACGCAGCCCGCTTTCCGGGGAGGCGAGGACGAGGGAGTCTGCCGGGGCTGCTTCCGCCAGCCAGGTATAGGCGGCCAGTTCTCCTGGCGAGAGGTACAGCCGCACATCGCGGGAGGCCATGGCGGCGAAGGTGGAGAGCAGGATCAGCAACGGGGTGGGCAGCACCAGCAGGGTCAGCGCCCCTCGTGAAACCCGTTGCGCCCGGCGGCCCTTGAAAACGGCCTCCAACCCGAGGGCGGCGAGTCCGCACAGGGGCACGTACAATCCCAGCATGAACCGCCGCTGGAGTTCAAAGGGGATAAAAATGAGCGCCAGCCCGAGGGCGGCCCAGCCCGCCAATTGTCCGGGGGCGCGCCGCCAGCCAAAGACGGCAAGCAGGAGCACGGGGGACAGGGCAATCAGCAGGTCCCACCAAACCGGCGAAGCGGTGATATTTTGCGCATCCCACGCGGCCAGCTGGGGGTCGGCGCGGATGGCGAGCCAGTCGTAGGCAAGCACGGGCAAGCCGCCCACGGAGATGGCAATGAGGGCGCGCAGGGCTTCCCGGCGATTACCCACCTCCCAAAGGAATGCGCCCGCCCAGGGGAGCAGGGCGATCACGACCCCAAAGGGGGAGATGATCCCGAGGAGGAAGGCCAGTCCCGCGGTGCCTGCCGCGCCCCAAAACCCCGCCTGCCGTGGCAAGGCGAGGAACAAGATGAGCGCCAGCCCAAGCGGGAAGTGGGCGTTGGTGAAGCCGGAGAGGAAGGGGTAGGCTTCGGCCACCCAGAGATCGGCGGTGAGGGTGTTGAGCAAGGGGGAGAGCCAGCCCATGCCCAGCCCCACAGCGGCGAGGGTGAAGGCGGTGCGGCGGGCCGACTCGTTTTGCAGATACATCGTAAAAAAGCGGTACAGCGCAACGAGCAACAGCAACGATCCGGCTACGCGGAAGAAATGATAGGTGAACGGGATGGACAGCTCCATCCAACGGGCAATATGCCCCATGGAAATGTAGTAGAAGTGAAAAAATGCTCCGCCGCTCGTTTCCGCCGTGTACGGGAGGTGAAAAAGCCAGCCGCCCTGCCAACCCTGGTACATTTTGGCGAAGTAGGAATACCCGTCAGCCTGGTTGATCAGGATGCCGCCAAAGACGTGTGCGTCACCTTGCAGGGTAACCGCCGCGAGGGTTGGCGCGGTAATGGCGAGTAAATATAGAACGGCAATCCCCACATAAAAACGATAACGGGCGGGCATACGGGAATTTTACATGGCGCATCACAATCAGGCGAGTGCGCACCCCCCTCCAACTCCCCCCGCCTGCGGGGGGAGAGAACAGACATTTTTCCCAACTGAAACTTGGGAAGTCTTCAAGCCTCCCCCCGCACGCGGGGGGACGGGAGGGGGGTCACCTGCAGGCGGGGGGACGGGAGGGAGTCACCTGCAGGGAAAGTCACCCATAGTTTTGCGCTGCACCCGCGGGCGCGCGGCCACATGCCCGAACCCTCATTCACTGCTATAATCCCAACCATGAGCCGCGCCTTCCAACTTTTCCGGCTGCAACAGGTGGATACCCAGCTGGATCAAGCGCGCGCCCGCTTGAAGGAAATTGACGCCCTCCTCAAAGAAAACAAGGCCGTGCGCCACGCCGAAGCGCAGAAGACGCAGGCAGAACTGGCCTGGAACGAAACCCGCCGCAGCCTCAACGTGACTGACGGCAACACCAAAGCCCAACGCATCAAAATCGAACAGACCGACCTCGCCCTCTACGGCGGGCGCGTCACCCACCCCAAAGAATTGCAGGATTTGCAAAACGACGCCGCGGCCTTGCGGCGCTTCCTCGAAACGCTGGAGGAACGCCAACTTGAAGCCATGGTGCTGCACGAAGACGCCGAAACCAGCCTAACCAGTGCAACCCGCGCCCTCGAAGACGCCCAAGCCCGCCTCATCGAAGCCAACGCCGCCCTGATTGGCGAGCAAACCCGGCTGACTGGCGAAGTGGAACGCCTATCATCCGAACGCGTAATGACCGAGCCGGGCGTGCCGCCAGATGACCTCCTGCGCTATGCCAAATTGCGTGAGAAACGGCGCGGCATCGCCGTCGCCCAAGCCAACGGCCAGTCCTGCTCGGCCTGCGGCGCCTCCTTGAGCGCAACCCTCTTTCAGGCCGCCCGCTCCCCCACAACCTTGACTGTCTGCGACACTTGCGGGCGCATCCTTTACGCCGCATAATTCATCCATGCTTGCACGCCTCTTCGAGCACTTCGACCAAATCTCATTCTGGCTCGGTTTTTTCACGGGCATCTTCTTCCTGTGGGGCTACAACAGCCTGCGGCCTGCCCTCAAACAGGCACGCCAGACGGCCCGCCAAAAAACCGCGACCGCCCTGGAAACCCGGCGGCTCGGGGTTGAATACTTTTACCGGAATGACGTAATCCGCTATGTGCAGTCGCTCCACCTGGCTTCACCGCTGTTCTCGCTCGATGAGATTATCACCACCCCGCAGGTGCTCGCGCCCCCACCCCCCACGCACCCCGGAGGCGACGCGCCCCCCGCAAATGTCCTATCCCGCATTATCCCCTACATGCCCGATTACCCGGAGTTTGCGTCCATGTACGGGGCGGAGCAATTCACCCTTGCCCGCGCGCTCTCCCGGGGGGCCAATCTCGCCCTATTTGGTCCGGTTGGCTCCGGGAAATCAGTGGCCCTGGCGCACCTCGCCATGCAAGTCGCCCAGCTTTCCCCCGAGGCAGGGCCGCTCGCAAACTTCGTCCCCTTTTACATCCACGCCGCCGATCTCAGCCTGCCGCTCCCCGAAAATACAAATGCCCTCGCCCACCTGACCAATCACCTGTGGAACGCGGGATATTTATCACGGCGCACCATCGGGCAATTACCCCAGCTTGTACGCACCGCATTTGATGAAAAGCGCGTCCTCCTGTTAATGGATGGGGTTGATGAACTATCCTCTGCTGGGGTGGAACAGGTGGTTGATTTCCTGGCCGGGCTGTTGGCACAACATTCACACGTCCGCGTCGCCGCCGCGGTATCGGCGGAGTATTATGACGGGATGACTGCACTCGGCCTGGCGCCCGTCGTCATGGCAGGCTGGGATCGTTACCAGCGCATGGCATTCATCCAACGCTGGGGCGACCTGTGGACGCGGCACATCGAAAAAACAGTCTGGCGCGAGGAAAATGCGGGCCTCGAAGCGGGAATGCTGAATCACTGGCTCCAAAACGAAACCACCGCATTCACCCCGCTGGAACTCACGCTGAAGGTCTGGGCCGCGTATGCCGGCGACATCCTCGGCCCGGAAAACCGCCATGCTTTTGACGCCTTCCTGCGCCGCCGCGCCAGCGACATCCCCGCCGCGCAGACGGCGTTGGAACGGGTGGGCATGCAAATGGCGCTGGCCCAGGACCCCATCCCGCACGCCCGCGCCGCCGGCAACTGGGCCATCGGCAACCTCAAGACGTATACCGAAGAAGAACTGATTGCATTGGAAACGCAGGAAGCCGCCGAAGACCGGGTGACACAGGCGGATGAACGGATTGCGGGGCGCGTCCATCGCGGCACGGTGTCCACGCTCGTGGAAAACGGAATGCTTGTCAACCGGCCCAACGGGCATATCAGCTTTATGCATCCGGTTTTCGCGGGTTACTATGGCGGGCGGGGGCTGGCCACCTTTGGCGGGGCGGGGACCCTGATGAGCCAGGTTAACTGGTCGGCCCGCACCCATGCCCTGCACTATTTGGCTTCGGAGACGGATATTTCGGGGCTGCTCCAATCCTTTGAATCAGGCGACCCCATCCAACAGACATTGCTCTCCAGCGGGCGCTGGCTGCGGGATACACCAGCAAAGTCAAACAGCCGCCTCAACGTGATGCGAAAAATGGCGGCGTTGCTGCAAAATGCCGCACTACCACTGGCGATCCGCACCCGGGCCATGGCCGCGCTTTCTGCCTCCGGCGACGCCGGGATCGGCGCGCTATGCGCCCGGCTGCTGACCTATGCCGAAGCGGATATCAGGCGGCTGGCCGTGCTGGGACTGGGACTGGTGCGGGATCAAAAGTACCTAAAGGAGATCGGGGACGCGCTGGGGGATGGTGATTTTGGCGTGCGCGCGGCGGCCTGCTTCGCCCTGGCGAACTTCGGCACCTCGCAGGCCATCGAGACGGTGGCGACTGCCCTGCTTCAACTGGATGAGGAGACCCAACGCGCCGCCGCCGAAGCCCTGGCCAACCACCCCGATGATGGGCATGAACTGCTGAAGGAGGCCGTTGCCGTGGATGACTTGCTCGTCCGACGCGCCGCTGTTTTCGGCCTCGAAAAAATTGAGACCCCGGAAGCCGTCGGGCTGATCCGACAGCGCCAACTGGGCGACGAGCAATGGATTGTCCGCAATGCCGCCACGCAGGTCATGGGAAAAATCGAGGAGGGGTCGGCGGCCATCCCGGCCCCATACCCGCCGCTCCATGAAATCCCGTGGCTGATCGCGCTCGCCGGGGAGGGCGGCGAGGGTATCTCCCCCGGTCGATCATCCAATGAGATGCTCCTGCGGGCGTTACGCACTGGGAACGAAGAACAAAAGCTGGCAGCGCTGGATCTGTATTTGCGGAGTGCAGAGGATAGTGTCGTCCCGATCATTGAAGATTACACGAAACATCCTGCCACCGACATCCAGCTGGCCGCCATTAACACGCTCTGGCACATGCGGGCCGCGGGGATTGCACGGGCCTCCGGGGTTGCCGGTTAACCCGAGGGATTCCCTCCCCCCATAAACCAAAAACGGGAAGGCCATGGCCTTCCCGTTTGCATTTCTGTTCGATGAAGTTTCCCGTTTAAACCAGATTCTTCACAATGAGGTCGTGCGCCTGTTGCGAGTTCAGATCAATGACGGACACCAGTTTGCTCCGTCCGCTGGCCCCGGCCACGACCTCTATATTCCGCTCCGGGACAAGGAGCACCTGTGAAAGAAACGATATGAGGACGGTGTTCATTTCATCGCCATCCGGGGCGGCGTTCAAGCGAACTTTGATGGTGCCATCCCGTTGGATTTCTACAATTTCGTTATGCTGGGCGCGGGGGATGACATGAATGGCAAGCGCCGCACCCATCTTCCCATCGTGGAGATGATAATCATTGCTCATTTAGAGTACCTCAATAATTGAATTAATGCACATCTGATGAAAACAGGTCAGCCAATTTTATCGCCAATTCGGTGAGAAAAATAACAATTCGCTATCAGGATAAAGTTTGCACAATTAATCGCTCAATAAAGGAAAGGATAAGAAACAGCACGATCGGGCTAAAGTCCATCATTCCCATTTGCGGGAGTATCTGCCGGATCGGCTCAAGGAATGGCTCAACGATGCGCCCCAATGCCTGCCGGATGGGATGATAGGGCGGCATCACCCATCCCAAAACCACATACACCAGCACGAGCAGGTTCAGCGCCTGAGCCAGGTAGTAAACGATGTACAAAAATAATTCCATCTCCCGATTTCTCCTCAATCAAGTTCGCCCGCCCAGAATGGCCGTGCCCACCCGGACGAGAGTGGCCCCTTCCTCCACGGCCACCTCAAAATCACCACTCATCCCCATAGATAGCTCCGCCCGCCGGCCCCCCAGGGCCTCATTCAGACGGCGGCCCAGGAGCGCGGTCCAGGCAAAATATGGGCGGGCCTCCTCCGCATGGGCGGCAGGCGGCGGGATGGACATCCAGCCCCGGACGTCGAGCGCTGTAAAAGCCGAAATCTCCAAAACGGATTGCCGCAACCCCACCCAATGCTCCTCCGCCCAGGCGGGGAAGCCGGATTTGGAAGCCTCGCCGCTTACATTCAACTGAATCAATACGGGGAGCGGACCAGCCTCCCGGGAGGCCGCCTGGTCCAGGCGGCGCGCTAATTTTACACTATCCACGGAATGCACAAAATCAAAGCGCCCGGCCACCGACGCCGCCTTCCGCCCCTGGACGTGGCCGATCATATGCCAGGAAACGCCCGGCGCACCCGTTTCCTTCTGCTTGGCTACCGCCTCATCGGCATAGTTCTCCCCCAGGATCAACGCGCCGGCCTGAATTGCCAGGCGCACCACCTCAACCGGCTGGGCCTTCGTAACCACGACCAGCCGCACATCATCCGGGTTGCGCCCCACTTTTTCGGCGGCCCGCTGAATTTTGCGCTGTACCCCTTCCAGCCGCGCCCGGATCAATTCGACCGTGATCATGGCGCCAGCCCGATCATGGCCGCAAACCGCCCCGTGCGCCCCGCCTCGGCCCGGTGCGAGAACCAGTGCGCCGTGTCCCCGGCAGTACATTCGCCCGCCACTTCAATATCCCGGACGCCCGCGCGCTCCAGCAGGATGCGGTTGGCGGCCCAAAGATCAAGATGGAGCCCGTCTGCCATGGGGATGATGGCCGATTCCGCGGCGTCGCCAAGCGCGTCGCGGGCGGCGGCCACCACCTCGTCGCCAACGCGGTAATGCTCCGCACAGATGGACGGGCCGATCCCGGCCAGCAAATCGGCGGGGCGCACGCCGTACCGCGCTTGCATGGTCTTTACCGCCAGCACGGCGACCCCCTGCACCGTGCCGCGCCAACCGGCATGGGCAATCCCGGCCACACGCTGGATGGGGTCAAACAGGAGAATGGGCACGCAATCGGCAAATTTCATCGCCAGGGCAATCCCCACTTGCGCAGTGACCAACCCGTCCGCCTCGGGGATGGACTCATTTCGCGGGGGGACGTGATCCACAGGGTGAATCCTGTCCCCATGCACCTGCCGCGCCACGACCAGCCCCGTGCGCGGCAACCCGATGGCCTCGGCGGCGAGACCGAGATGCGCGGCCACCCTTTGAGGGTCATCGCCCACCATGGAGCCCACGTTGAGGGAGTCCCACGGCTGGGGGCTGGAACCGCCCAATCGGGTAAACACCCCATGAGCCACGCCTACCCTGGCGAGGTTGGCGAACGAGTAATATCGAAGTCCAGCAGAATCCCGGAAAGGCATGAGCGCTAGTCGGGCGGGTTAATCCCCAATTTCTTGAATTTGATTAGCAGGAGCCGCCGGGTGTCGTCCATCGACTCGGCCACGAGCGGGTAGCCGAACCAGGCGGTCATGAAGCCAAAGAGGCCGCCGGTGAGGGTGCGCAGGAAGGGCGTGCTTTCCCGGTAGAGCCAGAGTTCAAACGGCGGCTGGCTGAGCAACTGGGAGAAGCCATCCAGCGCCACCGGCCCCAGCCCGACGATGAGCCAGATCAGCCAGTGGAGGGCCGGCAGGCGGCGGCCCGTGGCGGCGTAGAGCAGGCCAAAGAGGAGCATGGCGGCATAGATCGCCACATCACGCTCGCAAAAGGCCACCTTGTAGCCGACCTGCTCATCGCCGACGAAAGTCCGGGCGGCGAAAAGTTCGGTGTTGGTGTTGCCCTCGGAGAGGCCGGTGGCCGCCTCGAAAGATTGGAGGGATTCCACGCCAGCCTCGGCGCGCGGGTAGGCGGGCTGGTCACCAAACAGGAACCACGAGCGAAAGCCGAGGTTGTGGCAAACGAGGCTGTAGGAGCGGTAGATGGCCGTGGCCGGAAGCGTCCAGCCGATTTTCATCAGTACGGGTGCGAGGAAGGGCAATCCCACATAGAAAAAAATCAAAAGGTTAATCGCCAGCATAAAATGGCGGCTCATCCAGAAAGAAAAGCGGTCGCCGCGGGAAAGCGTGCTGGCCCGTTGCTGGCGGCTGGCCAGTTTGGGGTCCGGCGCTTTGACCAGCTGGGCCGCGCGGTCACTGGCGGCGGCGAGGGTAATCTCCAAATCCTGGCGGGTGATGGGCGCTTGTTTCGTGTATGGCCCGACCTCGACGACCGGCACGATCTCGTCGTATTTCGTTTTGAGGAGTGGGTCGGTATCAATGTCCACTTCAATGAGCGTGTGCGGGAATTTGGCCTGCAGGCGCTGCAGGTCGGCCTTAACCTGGTCACAGAGATGGCAATCCTGGCGGGTGAAAAGGGTGATGGTCAGCATGGGGAAAGTGTAATCCAGATTGCGGGCATACGGGTTACTCCAACCCAAGCCCGGCAAGATAGCCATCCAACTGGCCTTCCGACATCCCGCCGATGTGGATGGCCTTGATGAGGCCGGCGCGGTCAACAAAAATCGTGGTGGGGTAACCGCGTATCTCGTAGAGGGCGCTGATTTCCCCGCCGGGGTCGAGCAGGATTTCAAAGGTCAGCCCGAACTCCTCTGCAAACGCCTGCACATCCGCAAGCGGCTCATCAATATCCACGGCGAGGATGGCGAGATCCGCGTTATACCTTTCGGCGCGAGCCTGGAGGTACGGCATCTCAACCCGGCACGGCCCACACCAGGTGGCCCAGAAATTGATGACAACGGGCGTACCGCGGAATTCAGACAGCCTGATCAACTGACCATTTACATCATCGGCGGAAAAATCCGGGGCCTCCGAGCCGATGTCCACCCCTGGGATTAATTCACCCCCATTGGGCCGCGCCCCAGGAGTTTTGCCGATAACGGTCAGGATGAGGAGGCCCAGACCAATCCCAATGAGCACGCCCCCCCACAAAGCCCGTTTTCCACCCGCTTTGCCGGGGGCATCGGTTTCAGGCTGGGTCATGGTGGCTAGATGCCAAAATCGAACCAGACGTACCTGGCAAGCAACTGAAATCTGCCCAAAAAGAGCAGCGCACCAACGACGATGAGGAATGCGCCCATGCCCTTAAATGCAATGTCCATGACCCGGCCGTGGTTGCGCAGGATGTTCGTGACCCAGTCCACGCCAAGCGATGCCACGAGGAACGGGATGGCCAACCCGGCGGAATAGGCGATGAGCAGGGCGGCACCGTGCGAGGTTGAACCCCCGTTGAAGGAAAAGGTCAGGATCAAGCCGAGCACCGGCCCGACGCATGGCGACCAGCCCGCCGAGAAGAAGATGCCCATCAGGGCGGAGGACAGGTAGCCGCGGCCCCGGTCGGGGTTGTTTTGGGGGCGCAGGTCGTACTCGAGGAAGGGGATGTGAACGATGCCGAGCATGTGCAGGCCAAAGATGACGACGACCGCGCCGCCGATCTTCGTCAGCCAGCCGCGCGCGTCATATAACGCGCTGCCAATGGCTCCGGCCGCCACACCCAGCAACACAAACACCACACTGAACCCCAGCACGAACGCCAGCCCGTGGCTGAAGGTGATCCATTTGCTGGATGGATTCGTTTCCCCGCCCGCCACGGCCAGCGAGCGCCCGCTCAGATATCCGATATAGGCGGGCACCAGCGCAAACACGCACGGCGATAAGAAGGATGCCAGCCCGGCGAGGAACGCCAGCCCGACACCAATATTTGCAAATTCCATGGAATGCTCCTGTCTGCCTGAGGCCTCAGGCTTCGATGACTTTTACTTCGGTTTGATTTTCGGAGGTCCATTCGACGCGGGTTTCCACGGCGTCGTATGGCACGGAGGGGAGCGTCCAGCGCCAGATCCAGCGGGCGTCGTCCGCCTTGACGTTGACACAGCCGTGCGACATGTACTCGCCGCCAAAATTGCTATGCCAGAAGGTGGAGTGGATGGCAATACCGGGGACGGTAAAGAAAGTGGGCCACGCAACCCCGATCAGGTCCCAGCCCACCCCGCTGGCCCCGCCGCTCATGTGGATGGAGTGCAGTTTCCAGTTGGAGCCAAAGGTGCCTTGCGGGGTGGCCGAATTAGGCTGAGGCTTGCCCTGAGCATCGGCGCGCTGACCGGCTGAGATGCGGCAGAAATACACTTCGTCGCCGCCCTCAAAGCACGAGAGCGTCTGGACGTCCTCCGCCACATTGATCAGGATTTTCTTTTGATCCGGGGAAAGGTCGGGGTTGATCGGGGCAATCTCGTCGGGGGTGATCACGTGGAAGGCTGAGCCGGGCGCCCAGAAAATATCGCCGTAGCTCCCGGCGCGCTCGTTGAGGCGGTATAAAATTTGATCGTTTTCGTCCAGTTTGATCTGATCGACCCAGATGATTTGCTGGTAGTAGAGGCGCTGGGGAAGGCCATTGCGGAACGCTGGCGAACGGACGGGCGGGTTGTCCAGAACCAGGTCTACATAGGGGACGCTGACCTCCGCCCACATACCGGCTCCAGCCGCAAAATCCGGCAGGCGGGCAAGCGGGGCGGGGTCGGGTATGTTCCGCGTCATCTGGACATGCGGCGACCAGACATAGCCTTCCGGGGTTTCGACAAAACGCTGAACGAAACGGAAGGGGTTTGTCCCCACAACTTCCCGCAGCCAGGGTGTCGTCTGGTTCTCGTAGAGGGAAGTCACCACGGTGGCATCGGCATCCGCCTGGGCATAGACATCCGTCTTGCCGACAACGATGCGGGCGATCCGGTCGGCGGCGGGAAAATCGGGGAGGGCGTAGAACCTGCGGTGTGGCAGGAGGGCGAGACCTCCCGCGCTAGCGGCGGCGATTTTCAGGAAATCCCTGCGGTTCAAAACATGGTGTTTCATTGGCTATCCAACTCTCCGGGGCCGGGATGGTCCCACGCGGGTTCATCTTACCGTGGTGAAATTAAGAACAGATTACACAATTGTACCAATGATGGGCGCCCCCTCCCGTCCCCCTACAGGCGGGCGGAGGCTGGTTGTTTTCCGAAGCTTGACTTGGGCAAAGGCGAGTTCTCCCGCCGCAGGCGGGGGAGTTAGAAGGGGGTAGGTGCGGCATAAAATGCCTCAGCGAATTCGCGGATCGTTCCCGACAGCTTTACCCTATCCCGACGGCGGCTTCGCTGTCTGGCCCCGCGCGCCTTCTGGTATCATTAGCCGCTGCTGCACCCCGCCACACAATTATCCTAAACCCGAACATCCACCTGCATCCATGAACTTTGTCCAAAAATCCCCCAAAGATGTCCGCGCCATGCGCGAGGCTGGGCGGCTCGTCGCCTTATCCTTCGAAATGCTGGCCACCCACATCCGCCCCGGCATCTCCCTCCTTGAGTTGGATCAACTCACGGAAGATTTCATCCGTACCAGGAATGCCCTGCCCCTGTACAAAGGATACCGCGGCGGCAAAGCCAGTCACCCGCCCTTCCCGGGGACGATCTGCGCCTCGGTCAATGACGAGATTTGCCACGGGATTCCCGATGGCCGCATCCTCTTGGATGGCGACATTGTCGGGATCGACATTGGCCTGCGGCTTGGCGAGTTTTGCGGGGACGCGTGCTTTACCTATCCCGTGGGCACAGTTTCCGCCGAGGCGCAGCGCCTGCTGGAGGTCGCCCGCAATTGCCTCGATGTCGGGATCGCCGCGGCCGCGCTCCTCGGCCACCTCAACGACATCGGCAACGCCATTGAAGATTACGCCGACTCGCAGGGCGTAACCGTAGTCCACGAGTGGGGCGGGCACGGCATTGGGCGCAAACTCCACGAGCCGCCGTCCGTCTCGCACAACCGGCAGAACTTCGGCGGGGCGCGCTTGCGGCCCGGCATGGTGTTTACCATCGAGCCGATGATCAACCTTGGGGCCGCGCCCTGGAAACTCATGCCCGATCAGTGGACGGTAAAAACGGAGGATGGCAAACTCTCCGCCCAGTTTGAACATACCATTGCGATCAAGAAAGACAGCATCGAAATCCTGACCCTGCCCTAATGCAATTCCAAACAACATATTCGGATGAGGTGACAGTCACCTTGCTTGAAATTAGCCATTCTGAGCAGTTTTGCAGGTGACTGTCACCTGAGCTCATCCTAAAATGTCCCTTGTTCTTGCACCAATCCCCCTGTTTGGTCGATGAGCGCGGTTGCCGCGCCTCCGACTTATTAGGAGACCATCCATGGATGACACATTAATCCTTGCCACCGAAACCGGCGTTGTGATAGCCAAACCCGATGGGGTTGACTGGCGCGCGGCACGGCGCGGCCTCCATGATCAGCGGGCCACAAGCGTGATCGCCCGCGCGGGCGTGATCATCGCCGGGACGCACAAAGGGCTGTTTCGCTCGCCCGACTTCGGGGAAAGCTGGGAGGCCGCCCACCGCGGGCTGACCATCCCGCACATCCGCTGGCTGGCGTTCCATCCGGGCATGGCAGATTTTTCAGCCGCTGGCACTGAACCCGCCGGGCTGTTTATCTCGCACAATGGGGGCGATTCCTGGCAAGCGCGCCCCGAAGTCGAAGCATTGCGGGATCACCTCGGCTGGTGGCTCCCCTATTCCCCGGAGGCCGGTTGTGTGCGCGGGCTGGCGTTTCACGGGCGGCGCGGCTATGCAGCGGTTGAAGTGGGCGGCGTGTTGCGGAGCGACGATGAGGGAAAAAGCTGGTCACTGGCCGCGGGGAGTGACGGCCTCCCCAAATTTGTCGAGCCACAGCCGGGCTTTATCCACGCTGATGTACATTCGATTGAAGTCCACCCTTCCTCGCCCGATCTCGTCTTTGCCGCCACCAATGCCGGCCTGTACCGGTCACGGGATGGCGGGGCCTCCTGGGAAATGATCAACCTCGGCGGCTACACCCGCGCCATCCGCGTGGACCCCGCCGACCCCGACCACATCATCAGCGGGCCGGCGCGCAATGTCGGGAGCTACGGCACCATCATTGAAACGAACGACCGCGGGCAAACCTGGTCGCCGATGACCGCCGGGCTGGACGCGCCCTGGCCGGACACGATGGTCGAGCGCTTTACCCCCATCAACGCCAGCACCCTCGGGGCCGTGCTGGATAACGGGGAGGTCTTCGCCGCTGACCTGCGGACGCGGCAGTGGCGGCGCATCCTGGAGTCCGTTCCCGGCGTCAACGCCCTGACGGTGATGGCCGCATAAATGCTGACGATTACCCCCACCACCGCCCGCCGCCTCGCCGTCACCAAACAATATCTCGCCGGGCCGCGCCCCGCCCCCGGCCTCGCCGGGCTGATGGCAGTCATGCGCGGCATCCGCTGTCTGCAAATTGACCCCATCCGCGCCATCGAGCGCACACAATACCTCGTCCTCTTCAGCCGTCTCGGCGCGTATGACCCCGCCCTGCTCAACCAAGCCGCCTACCACGAAAAACTCCTCTTTGAATATTGGGCGCACGCCGCCAGCTACGTCCTCAGCGAAGATTTCGCCCTCTTTACGGGGGAGATGAAACGGGCCTATCAGACCGAGCCGACCTCTTTGTGGCGCAAACGATTTTACGAATGGGTTGCCGCCAACGGGGAATTCCAGCAACACATCCTCGACACGATCCGCGCCAACGGCGAAACCCTCCCCAACCAGATTTCAGACAACGCAGCCCAGGTCTGGCAATCCAGCGGGTGGACGAACAGCCGCAACACCACCATGATGCTCGCCGCCCTCGGGGATATGGGCCGCGTGATGGTCAGCCGCCGCGTCGGACTGCGCAAATATTGGGACCTCGCCGAGCGCGTCCTCCCGGACGAAATCCGGCAGGCGGAACTGGCCGAGCCGGAGCGCACCCTGCATGCCGCCCAGCTCTCGCTCAAGGCCCTTGGCGTTGGCACGGCGCGGCACATTCGCAACCATTTTATCCGGGGCGGGTATGCCGACTTGGAGCGCATGCTGGCCCAATTGGAACGGGATCATCAAATCGTGCGGGTCAAAATCGAAGGGGAGGGCAGCCCCCTCGAAACCGATTCCGTCCCGTGGTTTATCCACGTTGACGATATCCCGCAGGTCGAACGGGCTTCACAGGGGGACTGGTATCCCCGGACAGTTCTCCTGTCCCCCTTCGACAACCTGATCTGCGACCGTGACCGCACGCTGCAACTATGGGCCTTCTTCTTCCGCATCGAAATTTACGTCCCGCCGGAGAAGCGGGAGTTTGGCTATTACGTCCTGCCCATCCTGCACGGTGAGCGGCTGATTGGCCGGGTGGACGCGCGGATGAACCGGAAAACAAAGACGCTGGAAGTGAACGCCGTATTTGCCGAACCGGGCGCGCCGCGCAACAAAAAGACGGCCCGCGCCGTGCGCCAGGCGATAGACGAGCTGGCTGCGTTCCTGGGGGCAGGGGACATTGCATTTGGGGAAAGGATTGCCGAGGGCTGGGAGGCAGTGAAATGACGAAATTTGACTTTGAAGCGGCGCGGGCGCGCCTCCGGCCATTCATCGCCGAGACGCCGGTGACACGGAATGCAGAGACGGGTCTCTATTTCAAGTGGGAGAGCCACCAGCCCACGCACTCCTTCAAGGTGCGTGGGGCGTTCAACAAAATGCGCTCAATGGGGAGCACACCGCTGGTGATCACGGGGTCGGCGGGGAACCACGGGCAGGCGGTGGCGCTGGCGGCACAGCAGTTCGGCATCCGGGTGCGCGTCTTTGTCCCCAAAGCCGCGCCGGATGTGAAGGTGAACCGCATGCGCGAACTGGGTGCAGAGGTGGAACGCGTCCCCGGCCTGTATGGCGACGCCGAAGCGAAAGCGATCCGGGCGGCGCGGGAAACCGGCGCACCATTTATCTCGCCCTACAATGACCCCGACGTGATCGCCGGTGCGGGGACGATTGCTCTGGAGCTGATCGAGGCGATCCCCACCCTCGGGAGGATCCTCGTCCCCGTGGGCGGCGGCGGGCTGATTGCCGGCATGGGCCTGGCGGCGAAAGGGGTGAACGCGGACATTGAGGTTATCGGGGTTTTGTCGGAGGCCTCGCCGTATCTGTACGAGCAGTTTTACCGCGGGAACATGGAGGGGGTGGTGGAACTCCCGACATTAACCGACGGATTGGCGGGCGCGGTGGAGGCGGGCTCAATCACGATTGGCCTGATTACGCAGGCCGCTGATGCCATCATCCAGGTGACGGAGGCGGACGTGCGGCGGGCGGTGGCCCATCATTACCTCATCCACGGGGAAGTGGTGGAGGGGAGCGGCGCGGTGGGGCTGGCCGCGGTGCTGGCGGGGAAAGCGCGGACGGATGACCGCGTCACGGCCACGGTGGTGAGCGGCGGTAATATTGACCCCGCACGTTTGGAAGAAGTGTTGCGGACGATCTAATCGCCTCGCAACCGAAGGAGTGACTTATGGAAAATCTATTTGTCCCGCTCTTACTGATTGGCATCATCGTGGCTTTTATCTGGCTCTTGCGCTGGCTGGCCCGCGGCGGCAAAAAAATCGCCGCGGAACAAGCGGCCCGCTTCGCCAATGGCCGCCCCGCCCGCGTGGAGGTGATCCAGGTGGGCAAGTCCGCGCCGCAGGTGCGCAATGGCACCGTAATTGTCAAACTCCGGCTGAAAGTGACCCCGCAGGATGGCGGCCCCTATGAGGTGTCTGAAATTTGGAATGTCCAATCGGCGCAGATGGGGCGCGTCCAGCCGGGGCAATCGCTGGCGGCCAGGATTGACGCAGATGACCCGCAGAAGGTGTATCCGGCGGAGGGCTGGGCGGCGTGGTCGGCGCTGTACCGGGATGCGTGGTTGAAGTAGAGGATTTGCCTGTCATTGCGAGCCGGTTTTTGGCGAAGCAATCTGTGCGGTTCGTGTAACAGATTTCGTCGTCGCAAAGCGCTCCTCGCAACGACATGTCAGTGTGGATGTTTTCTGTCATTGCGAGTGGAACGAAGCAATCTTTGGTGCGCGTGACAGAGATTGCTTCGTCGCAAAAACCGCTCCTCGCAACGACAGAAGTTTCGGATGTATTTGGCGTCGCAATGCGCCCTCGGTCTGTCATTGCGAGTGGAACGAAGCAATCTTTGGTGCCCGTGACAGAGATTGCTTCGTCGCAAAAACCGCTCCTCGCAAGGACAGAAGTATCGGTTGTTTCTGACGTCGCTACGCCCTCTGTCTGTCATTGCGAGTGGAACGAAGCAATCTTTGGTGCCCGTGACAGAGATTGCTTCGTCGCAAAAACCGCTCCTCGCAACGACAGAAGTTTCGGAAGTATTTGGCGTCGCAATGCGCCCTCCGTCTGTCATTGCGAGTGGAACGAAGCAATCTTTGGTGCGCGTGACAGAGATTGCTTCGTCGCAAAAACCGCTCCTCGCAAGGACAGAAGTATCGGTTGTTTCTGACGTCGCTACGCCCTCTGTCTGTCATTGCGAGTGGAACGAAGCAATCTTTAGGGCGCGTAGTACAGATTGCTTCGTCGCAAAAGGCGCTCCTCGCAATGACAAAAGTGTCAGTTGTACCCGATGTCGCGATGCGGCGACCATCTGTCATTGCGAGTGGAACGAAGCAATCTGCGAGGCGCGTGAGAGGGAGAGCGCTTCGTCCCGAAAGGCGCTCCTCGCGATGACATGTCAAAGGACGGTTTTATGGCCGAACGAGATTATTGTATTTACATGATGACAAACTTTCACAACACTACGATTTACACAGGTGTCACGAACGATCTTAAACGCAGGGTCACTGAGCATAAATCCGGCCAGGGCAGCCAATTCACGAAAAAGTACCGCTTGACCAAGCTCGTTTATTTTGAAATCACCGATGAAATTTATGCAGCACTTGCCCGTGAAAAACAAATCAAGGCCGGTTCACGGCAGAAGAAAGTTGACTTGATCATTTCCATCAATCCCGAGTGGCGGGATTTGTTTGAAGAGATTTGATGTCATTGCGAGTGAAACGAAGCAATCTTTGATGCGCGTGACAGAGATTGCTTCGTCGCAAAAAGCGCTCCTCGCAAGGACAGAAGTATCGGTTGTTTCTGACGTCGCTACGCCCTCCGTCTGTCATTGCGAGTGGAACGAAGTAATCTGCGAGACGCGGGAGAGAGATTGCTTCGTCGCAAAAAGCGCTCCGCGCAAGGACAGAAGTATCGGTTGTTTCTGACGTCGCTACGCCCTCCGTCTGTCATTGCGAGTGGAACGAAGTAATCTGCGAGGCGCGGGAGAGAGATTGCTTCGTCGCAAAAAAGCGCTCCTCGCAAGGACAGAAGTATCGGTTGTTTCTGACGTAGCTACGCCCTCCGTCTGTCATTGCGAGTGGAACGAAGCAATCTGCGAGGCAGGGGGGAGAGATTGCTTCGTCGCAAAAGGCGCTCCTCGCAAGGACAGAAGTATCGGTTGTTTCTGACGTCGCTGCGCCCTCCGTCTGTCATTGCGAGTGGAACGAAGTAATCTGCGAGGCGCGGGAGAGAGATTGCTTCGTCGCAAAAAGCGCTCCTCGCAAGGACAGAAGTATCGGTTGTTTCTGACGTCGCTACGCCCTCCGTCTGTCATTGCGAGTGGAACGAAGTAATCTGCGAGACGCGGGAGAGAGATTGCTTCGTCGCAAAAAAGCGCTCCGCGCAAGGACAGAAGTATCGGTTGTTTCTGACGTAGCTACGCCCTCCGTCTGTCATTGCGAGTGGAACGAAGCAATCTGCGAGGCAGGGGGGAGAGATTGCTTCGTCGCAAAAGGCGCTCCTCGCAAGGACAGAAGTATCGGTTGTTTCTGACGTCGCTGCGCCCTCCGTCTGTCATTGCGAGTGGAACGAAGTAATCTGCGAGGCGCGGGAGAGAGATTGCTTCGTCGCAAAAAAGCGCTCCTCGCAAGGACAGAAGTATCGGTTGTTTCTGACGTCGCTGCGCCCTCTGTCTGTCATTGCGAGTGAAACGAAGCAATCTTTGATGCGCGTGACAGAGATTGCTTCGTCGCAAAAAGCGCTCCTCGCAAGGACAGAAGTATCGGTTGTTTCTGACGTCGCTACGCCCTCCGTCTGTCATTGCGAGTGGAACGAAGCAATCTGCGAGGCGCGGGAGAGAGATTGCTTCGTCGCAAAAAAGCGCTCCGCGCAATGACGGAAAATGCGGGGATGGCATATACTTCATTCTGAAATGACTACCAAATCAAAACCCTGGAGTATTGCCAAAGATTACCTGTTGCTGCTCGTCGGCGCGGGTTTGCAGGCGACGGCCATCCGGCTGTTCCTCGTCCCGGCGCGGCTGGCGAGCGGCGGGGTGAGTGGGATTTCGCAACTCATCAACCATTACACGGGATTCCCGATGGGGGTGATGATCCTGATCGGGAACGCGCCCCTCTTTTGGATCGGGTGGCGGTTCCTCGGGGGACGCCGGTTTGCCCTGAGAACGGCGTTTTTCGTGACGGCGTATGCCATCCTCATTGACCTGTTCGCCCTGTTCCTCCCGGCCACGGGGATCACGGATGACATTGTGCTGAACACGCTTTATGGGGCCGTGATCGGCGGGGTGGGCGGCGGGCTGGTGTATATGGGGAAGGGGACGAGTGGGGGCAGCGACATCCTGGCGCGCATCCTCAACCACTGGCGCGGCATCCCGCTCTCGCAAAGTTACCTGATGGTGGATACGCTGGTCATCCTGTCCGCCGGGTTTGCGTTTGGGTGGGAGCGGGCGTTGTATGCGCTGGTCATGCTCTACATCAGCGGGATTGCGGCGGAGACCGTGGCCCAAGGGCGGGGCGTGGTGCGCATGGCGTTTATCGTGACAGCCCACCCGGATGAGGTGGCAGCGCAAATCCTGACTTCACTGGTGCGCGGGGTGACGATGTTACACGGCAAGGGGGCGTATACAGGGGCGGAGCGCACCGTGCTTTATTGCGTGGTCATGCGCTCGGAGGTGAACCCGCTCAAGCTACTCGTCCACGAGGCCGACCCGGCGGCCTTTATGGTGATCGGGAATGCGCACGAGGCGCTGGGGGAGGGGTTTGAGCCGTTGAAGGGGTGAGGGAGGTGGCTCGGATAGTTGCAACGATCGCAAAGTTGATACGTGATGGGAGGTATAATGCTTTTGTTGCTTTGATACGAGGGCGCTAAGATCAAGAATCGCCAGATCGCATAACCTGATACCCAACCATTGATTGGATTAGGAGATAAAAAATGAAAAGCTCGAATAATATTTTGTCGATAATGGCTGCAGTTACAGTGCTATTTCTTGCATCTTTAGCTTGTGGAAGCAGCAATGATGGGACAGTTATCACACCATCGGTTCCAGAAACTCAGGAAACGTCTTCTAATCAATTGGAACCAGATCAAACTCCTGAGGCGGGTGAACCAACACAAACGGTCGATAGCGAGCAACCGGGTTTTGAAATATTTGAAGTTGGCGATTTGATAGAGATTGATGACCATACAATTCGCCTAAATAGTGTGAATTATCAGGGAAGTATCCTTGAGGCCAACTTTACGATAACCAATAATGGAATATCAGATCTTAACGTTAGCTCACTCCTTTCCTTCTCTGCTAAAAAGGATGATGGGACTGTACTCGAGCAGGAGATTTTTGGCTGTGGCACATCCGGCTTGGATGGTAGTGTTCTTCCTGGAGATAAGCTAAGAGGAGATATTTGCTGGAATGGGGCTTCACCTTCGGATGGGATCAAAATTTATTACGAGGCAGACCTGTTCGGCCAAGGCGCTGTTGTCTGGAATGCTGCCGAGGGGACAGCAGATGACATTGTAAACGAACCAGCATCTCCGCCACCACTGCAATTATTCAAAGTCGGAGATTTGATTGAGGTTCAAAATCAAACCATCAGGGCAAATAGCATTGAATATCAAGGCACATTACTGGTGGTAGATATTACGATTGAGAATACAGGTGACTCTGATGTCAACGTTAGCTCGTTGGTTTCATTCACCGCAAAGAAAGGTGATGGAACAAAACTTGAGCAAGAGTATTTTGACTGTGGCGTTTCGAGTTTGGACGGCAAAATCCTGGCTGGGGACAGATTGCGGGGCACCATTTGTTGGTCAGGCGCAAGTCCAGATGACGGCATAAAAATTTACTATGAAGCCGATTTTCTCGGAGAGGGTGCAATCGTTTGGGAAGCTATCGCAGCTGTTGCAGAATCCATCGAATATGCTGACGCCCAACTCAAGGTTGAAGTGTACGACGTGGGTCAAGTTATTGAAGCGAATGGCCACACCATAACATTGAACAGTATTGATTTTCAAGGCAATGTCCTTAAAGCGAATTTCACGATTGAGAATCTCGGGACCGAAGATATTAATGTCAGTTCACTTCTTTTATTCTATGCCCGCAATCGTGATGGGCTGGAACTGGAACAAGAGTTATTCTCATGTGGCACATCATTCGATGGAAGCGTTCTACCCGGCGACAAACTTCGAGGGGATATATGCTGGAATGGTGCCTCGCTAGCAGATGGGATCAAAATATATTACGAAGCTAATCTGTTTGGCGAAGGCGCGATTGTTTGGTTGGTAGATTAATCAAGAACGCAGTTGAATGATGAGTTGCGAATCCACAATAATCTCGACAGGTTCTACTTTGACCAATCGAAAGGAGTACCATGACCACCCTTGAACAAACCATCATTCGCGAAATTGCCACACTGCCTGAAATCCGCAAATCCAGCGTGCTGGCTTACATCCGATTCCTAAAGCTTGGGCTGGATGCCAGCCCGGAAGAGATTGAACGCCGGTTTGATAAATCCTGGGCGCGGGTGCGCGCCAAGGCGAAAGAACTGAACATCACGCAGGATGACATTGATGCGGAGGTTCGCGCAGCGCGTGAGGGGAAATGATGCGTGCTGTCATTGACACGAATATCATCGTTTCCGCTTATCTGGGCGGTCAGCTCGAAATCATTATCAAAGCCTTCAGAGCAGGGAATTTCGTCCTCATTTTCAGCGATGCCATTGCAGACGAATATTTCAGTATCCTCGCGCGGCCAAAATTCAAGATTGACCGGGGCGACATTGATGACTTTGCCGCATTGCTCGTGAGTAAGGCCAAATTTGTTGTCCCATCTGAAACCATAACCGCCATCGAAGCTGACCCAACAGACAACAAATTCCTTGAAGCCGCACTGGCCGGGCAGGCAGATTACATCGTCAGCGGGGACAGCCATTTGCTGGAACTAAAATCTTTCCGCGAGATTCCCATCCTCACCGCCCGTGAGTTCATTGCCCAATTGCAAGCCTGATGGTGCCAGCAAGCGATAATCTGCATTGGACTCCACCTTCTCCTCCCCCCTCGGTGCCCACACCCTCCACCGCCTCACCCACGACCCCGAAATCTGGCTGACTACGGTGGATGCCAGCGGCACACCCCAGCCGCGTCCGGTCTGGTTTATCTGGGATGGCGAACGCGTTACCATTTACAGTTCGGCAAAGGCATGGAAATTAAAGCACATTGCCGCCCACCCCAACGTCGCCCTGCATTTCAACAGCGACCCCATCACCTACGATTTCCAGGTCATCCTGGGGGAAGCGATCATTGACTCGGACGCGCCATCCGTCCTGAATTACCCGCCCTACCTCGATAAATATGCCGGTCTCATCCCCGCGCTGGATATGACCATCGCCGAATATTCCAACGTTTTCCGCATCGCCATCCGCGTCACGCCTACCCGCCTGCGGGGGACCGAACCTATTCCCCAACCATGACCCACCCCCTCCTCACCCACCTGCTCGACTACGCCGGGCTGTTCCCTCCCGCCAGCCTCCCGCTCGACGCGGCCATCCGCAATTTCACCAGCTACCTCGATGAAGCCGAAGCCCCCATGCTCGCCCGCTTCATCATCTCCGCCCGCCGCCTGCCGGAGTTGACCGCCCTCGCCGAATACTTCCCGCCAGCGCTCACCATCGCCGCCCTCGGGCGCGGCGGCGGGACGCGTGAGGCCTGCCTCGCCGGGCTGGATGCCGACCTCGCTGAAATCGAGATTTTCCGGCAAACACACGGTCCCCGCGTCCAGGTGGATGCCTTTGAAACCGCACTCCCGGCGGGCGAACTGGACTTCCAAATCCGGGCGGACACCCTCATCCACGCAACGGCGGACGCCCTTCACCGAGCCGGCTTGACCCTCTTTGCCGAGACGCCGCCCTCAGAGCTTTGGCAGGAACGCGCCGCCCGCCTCATTACCGCCCTCTCCCGCACAGCCATCCCAATGGCCGGGTTCAAACTTCGCACCGGCGGCGTTGAGGCACACCAGTTCCCCTCGCCCGAAACCGTCGCCTGGGCCATCAGCGCCTGCCGCGATTCCGCCGTGCCGCTCAAATGCACCGCCGGGTTGCACCACCCCATCCGCCACTACAACGCGAGCGTCCAAACAAAAATGCACGGCTTCCTCAACGTCTTCGGCGCGGCCATCCTCGCCGAGGCCCACAACCTCACGCCCGCCGAACTCATCCCCATCCTCACCGACGAAGAGTCAGCGAACTTCACCCTCGATGATGACGGCTTTGGCTGGAAACATCTCCGTGCCACAAACCAGCAGATTGCCGTCAGCCGTCGAGCCGCCGTCAGCTTTGGGACGTGCAGTTTTGACGAGCCGCGTGAGGATTTGATGGCGCTTGGGCTGTTATGATCTTGATCGCAAAGGACGCAAAGGAATAACCCCGCCAAGTTCGCAAAGAAAACCAAATAATCCTGGTGTTCTTTGCGCCACCTTTGCGGTCTTTGCGATGAATCCTTTCCGGGAGTCCTCATGCTTACCTCCTTCCTCGAAATCCCCCCCACCTCCCACTTCCCCATCCAGAACCTCCCCTTCGGCATATTCAGCACGGCGGAACAGCCCGCGCCGCGCGTCGGCGTGCGCATCGGCGACTTCGTGCTGGATGTGAGCGTCGTGGAAGAACTGGCCTACTTTGGCGGCAACTTGCAGGGAAAGCGCGTGTTCCGCCAGCCCACGCTCAACGCCTTTATGGCGCTGGGCCGCCCGGCCTGGCGCGAAGCGCGCACCGTCCTCACCAATCTCCTCCGCAGCGAGAACCCGACCCTGCGCGACAATCCCGCATTCCGCGCCCGTGCCCTGCATCCCATCGCAACCGTCACCATGCACCTCCCCGCCGCCATCGGCGACTACACCGATTTCTACGCCTCGCGCGAACACGCCACCAATGTCGGCACGATGCTGCGCGGGGCGGAGAACGCGCTGATGCCCAACTGGCTGCACCTGCCGGTCGGCTACCACGGGCGCGCCAGTTCGGTCATCCTCTCCGGGGTGAACGTCACCCGCCCGCGGGGTCAGGTGGCTCCGGGAAATGCGTCCACCCCTGAGTTTGCCGCCTCCCGTTCGCTGGATTTTGAGTTGGAAATGGGCTTCTTGATCGGGACGGGCAATCCGCTGGGCGAGCCGATCCCCATCGAGGCCGCCGAGGAGCATATCTTCGGGCTGGTTCTGCTCAACGACTGGAGTGCGCGGGACATCCAGGCCTGGGAGTATCAGCCGCTCGGCCCGTTCCTTGCGAAAAATTTCGCCACGAGCATCAGTCCGTGGGTGGTCACGCTGGACGCGCTCGCCCCGTTTGCCGTGCCCGGCCCGGCGCAGGACCCCGTGCCCCTGCCTTACCTGCGCGCCCCGGCCAACCAAGGGTACGACGTACGGCTCGAAGTTGCCCTGCAACCGGCGGGCGGCGCGGCGCACACCATTTGCCGCTCCAACTTGAAGCACCTGTACTGGAGCCTCGCCCAGCAGGCGGCGCACCACACCATCACGGGCTGCAACCTGCGCGCGGGCGACCTGTGCGGCACGGGCACGATCAGCGGCCCCGACCCCGGCAGTTACGGCTCCCTGCTCGAACTGACCTGGCGCGGCCAAAACCCGCTCACCCTGCCCGATGGCGCGACACGCAAATTCCTGGAGGACGGCGACACCATCATCATGACCGGCCATTGCCAGGGCGACGGCTACCGGGTTGGCTTTGGCGAGGTGGCGGGCAAAATCGTGTCTGCAATGGGTGCGTTATAATCGGCGCAGGCTGCATGAATTTCATGAGACAGGAAAACGAAATGCCCCAGACCATCACCATTTCCCTTTCCGATAGCACCTACCGGCAATTGAAGAAAACGGCAGAGCTTTCGAGCCAGCCGCTGGATCGGATCATCGAACAAAGCCTGGCCCACAGCCTGCCGCCACTGCTGGAAGAAATCCCTGCCGCCTATCAGGGCGATATATTCCCCTTACTCAAAATGGGGAAGGAGGAACTTGAGGCGGAGCTGGGATTGGTTTTCCCGCCCGACCACTGGGAAAATTATGAAGCCCTGCTGGCCCGGAAGAAATTGCACACGCTCACAGCGGCTGAGCAAAGGAAGCTGGACAAGCTCCGGCGGGAGGCTGATGTGTTGACCTTCCGCAAAGGCTATGCGGCAGTCCTCCTCCGCCGCAGGGGCTACCTCATTCCCGGCCAATCAGAATTGCCCGCCGTGCAGTGAGTCCGCTTCCACGCCTCATCCGTCAACAACTCCGCACGGACACACGCGGCGTTTGTGGCTACTGCCAAACCCAGGAACGGGTCAGCGGAATCCCACTCACCACGGAGCACATCCTTCCGCTGGCAAAAGGCGGGAGCGACACCATCGAAAACCTCTGGCAATCCTGCCGGTCGTGCAACGAGGCAAAGGGGGTGATGATCGAGTTCCCTGATCCGGAATCCGGCACCACAACGCCGCTTTTTAATCCCCGCACCCAACCCTGGAACCTGCACTTTCGTTGGAACGCAGATTATTCCACCATCCTCGGCACAACACCGGCCGGCAAGGCTACTGTCGCGGCCCTCAACCTGAATGACGAAATTCGGGTGTCCGCAAGGCAGCTCTGGCACGAGGCCGGCTACCACCCACCGGATTGACCAGTTGCGGCCTCCCATGTACCCAATCGCGCAATATGCGTTGTACAAAACGCTGTACGTCCTCCTTTCCCTGAGCCTCCTGACCCTCGCGGCTTGCGCGCAACTCCAAATCCCCACCGCCCCACCGGGGGGCGTGACCCCGGAGTGGTACGCGTCCCTGACGCCCTCCCCGCGCGCCAGCAGCACGACCACGCCCGACGCCGCCCTCACCGCCGACGCCGCCCGCTTCCGGGAAACCGTGCTCGCCTTCCAAACCCAGTCCGCCGCCGAAAACGCCACCGAGCGCGCCGCCACCGCCCGCCCGACGGAAACAGCGACCCTCCTGCCCGGCACGCCCTACCCAACGCCCGACCTTGCCGTCCTCAGCCCGGCCAACATCTCGCGGCTGGAGGAGATTGCTGCGTTTACGCATCCTGACATTCGAATCGCATATTTGCATCCTTCCGGGTTGCACCTCATCATTACCACCTCAACCAAGAAAATAATCTATCGTACGGACGCGTTACTCGCCATCCGCACATATGACAATGATTACGCCCTTAACCCATTCCTTGTCTACGCCTACTCCGATGATGGCACATTAGTCGCTATGGCACGCCCGGACGGCACAATTGCAGTGGATAACTTGGAGACAGGAGAAATCCAATATCTTGACGGCCATCCCGAAGGAATAACAGCACTCGCTATTTCCCCGGACAATAGGCTGGTTGCTTCGCTAGGCGTGGATGATGGAAACCTGATTCTGTGGGACACCATATCGGGCCAGCCAGCTGCCACGTTTTTTACGCGTTTTCATTTTAACTACGCCCGCACTGGCAACTGGGTGGCATTTTCCCCTGACAGCAGCAAAGTGGCGGCCTACGCTGTTGAATCGTCAAGTATCCTGATTTGGGACGTGGCCGATTTGATTGGCGACGCGGCTCCGCCCGCTTACCTTGCCTTGTCTGAACATATTGCGCCGCCCCTGTCATTCCTTTTCAGCCCGGACTGGCAAACAGTGGCTTGGACAGAGCATGACAAACTACAATTCATGGATTCTTTGGGCAACCCACTGGGCGAACCGATCCAGCACGAAGACATCATTATGCTCCCGCAGTTCACAAGCGACGGAACACGGCTCGTCCTGGCGAATGCGGAGACCATCGGCGCGTCTTATGCAGGCGTGCTGCTGACGTATGAAATTGCGACACAGGAACGCGTACAAACCCTCGCCGGGCCGGATTTTGTAAGCGAGTGGGCGTTCTCGCCGGACGAATCCGAAATTGCGGCAGGCTACGCCAATGGGCGGCTGTATCTCTGGGACTATCTGACGGGACAGTTGCGGTTTGAGCTATTGGGGCATACCGCCCGCATCCAGACTGCCATTTACTCCCCGGATGGCCGGATGCTGGCAACGGCCTCGGAAGATGGCAGCGTCCGCCTATGGGGCACGTCGTCGGGCGGGGAATTGGTGGCGCTGCCGATTAACCCGGATGCCGGGCAGTGGCTGGCGTTCACCCCCGATGGCAAATTGCTCGTCGTCGTCTCGACGGACGGGCGGGTTGTTTTTTACGGGGTGAGGGAGTAGGGGCGTGGAGGCAAAGTTGAAATCAAAAGGGCTTGGACGCGTTAGGCGAATCTTCGATGGCAATCTGGGCAAGGTCAATAAGCGTCTGTCCCAAAGAGGAAAGGAATAATCAACAATTCACGGGACTGGCGTCGTACCATAACAGCTTTCTTCGTCATATAGCGTACCGTCTGGAAGCCAGGTGCATTTGATGTCCGCGGTCTTGAGTTGCTCAAGAGTAATAATCGTATTAATAAAGCTTGTTTTCCAAAAACGCGCTCCTGTAACATCTGCGCCGGTAAAATCTGCGTTTGTCAAATCCACCTCAGAAGGAATGGTCGCATTGCGAAGCGATGCATTCAGAAAAATTGCACCCGTCAAACGTGTGCGGAGGAGGGCGTTATCCAGATTGGCACCACTGAAATTAACATCGCTCAGGTCTTGCGAGAAACAAACGCTACGAAGGTCCATCCCTTGCAGGTCTTTTGTAATGAGCTTACCTCCTTGAAATAACTTCATAACATTTTCCCATTTCTCGTCCAGGATGGCATTTGTCCAGATGGCATCCTCTATTTCACACGCGGTATCCAAGGTGGCGCCTCGTAGATCTGCATTGGTGAAATTTGCCGCTTGGAGCGATGTGCCTGCAAGGTTCGCTCCCTGTAAATTTGAGCCTGTAAAATTAGTGCCGCGCAAGTACGAATCGCTTAAGTCCGTGTTCTGCAGGTTTTTGCCGGATAAATCATAGCCTGAGAGTTCAGAGCCGATGAAATTCATTCCTGAGAGGTCCTGGGGTGCTACTTCAGTAGGATCAACCGCTGTTTTTGAGCAAGCCAGTACAACACTAATTTGAATAGCGATAAATACGATGCGTTTGGCATTTTGGTTGAAGTGTCGTTTATCTTTCATGGCACGAAGGGAAGAAAATTATCTCCCATTTCTCACAAACGCGCTGTCCTAAAGCCGCGCAGCATACGCAAGGCGACTACGAATTCCGTCCTACTTTTCCCTGAATAGGTAAATATTCGAGTAATACGCGCTATTCCCGTGATGATACGCGCCGCCCTCGCGCTCCAGGATTTCCAGGAAAAGTTTCAGCCCCCCATCAACAAAAATCAGATCAGCGATACCGTTACGACGCCAGGCCACGCCGTAGGTGTATTCGTCAATGACTGGGGTATCTGACCGGGACCAGGCCAGGCCGTCGAGGCTGGATGCGAAGCCCCATCCCTCGGCGCGGCCCACGGAAATGTTGCTCTTATAGAGCATGAGAAAGCCCTCGGGCACAGCGATGACGCGCGGCTGGAAAACGCGGCGGAAATCCCAAGCGCGCGGGTCGTCGCTGGGGGCAAGCACCGGGTCAGGCAATTTTGTCCAGAGGTACCCATCGGGGGAGGCCGCCAGCCCAATCGCCCGCCCGGCTTGCAGGGTGTCGCCTGCGTAGCCGGAAAAGTACATGCGATATTCGTCGCCCACCCGGAGGACGGAGGGCTGGGCCGCGCGGCTGGCATCCCATGCGCCGGGTGCGCCGCGGGTGATGATGGGTTCCGGGCTGAGCGACCAGGGGCCGGTGAGCGCGGGGGCCGTAGCCATGAGGATGTCGCCGGGGGAGGCGTCGCGGCCCTCGTCCGCCTGATACAGGTACATGGCCCACTCGCCGCCCTCCAGTTGGATCACGCTGGATACAAAATAGGTGAAGCCATCAAAACCGCCCGCGGCGGAATCCAGCAGTGGCGCGGCGTCCACCGTCCACGTGATCCCGTCCGGACTGGTGGCGTGGCCGACGGCAACTTTGGCGGGCCAGTCCACGATGCCGTTGAAGAAGAGATGATACGCGCCATCCACAAAAATTACTGCGCCCGGCTCCACCGACCCGGCATACCAGCTTCCCTCCGGGCCGCGCGCCAGCACAGGCGATTCCAGTACCGGCGCAAAGTATGGGACGGGGATCGCGGTTTCCGCCGGGGGGCTGACCAATTCCGGGGAGGGCGTCCCCCCTTGAACCCCGGTTGGCGCGGCGCAAGCCGTCAGAAAAATCAGGATGAGCAGGCGTTTCATCAGTAGGAGTTACGCAGTTCGGGTCTCGGTTTCGGCAGGATTTCGACAAGCTCAATCTACCAGCTCAACCCGGCGGATACGCCGGATGCGCTGGTTGAGTGCGGTTTTTGCGTATACTTCGACAGGCTCAGCACGGCGTCGAAACCAGCGCATTCGGCTACACTTCGACAAGCTCAGTGCGGCGCTCGACCAGCATTCTGCCTCAAATACGAAAGTCTCAATTAGTACACCATTTCGCCGCGCACAAAGGCGCGCGAGCGGGGGTCGTCCGGGGTGTCGAAAAATTTTTCGGCGGGATTACATTCGATCAGACTGCCGCCGAGGATGAAGGCAACGCGGTCGGCGAGGCGGCGGGCCTGGAAGACGTTGTGGGTGACAAGGACGACGGCGGCCCCGGCGGCGCGCATCCCGCGGATGGCTTCCTCGACAACGGCGACATTGCCGGGGTCGAGGTTGGCGGTGGGTTCGTCGAGGAGGTAGACGGACGGGGTGAGCGCGAGCAGGCGGGCGAGGGCGGCACGCTGGAGTTCGCCGCCGGAGAGGGTGCGGGCGGGCGCGTGCCCGAGGGGGGCCAGATCAACCCGGTTGAGCGCGTCCTCGACGGTTTTCTCATCGTATGCACCCCGGAAGCGCAGGCCGAGGGCGACGTTCTCCCGGACGCTGGCGGCGATCATCTCCGGGCGTTGGAAGAGCATGGCAACCCGGCGGCGCACGGCAAGCGGGACGGGCCAGCCGCGGGACAATTCTTCTGGTTCGCTACGAGAGTTCTGGCTATACGCAACTTCCCCGAGGGTGGGAGGCTCGAGGAAGTGAAGGAGGCGCAACAGGGTGGATTTCCCCGCCCCACTCGGCCCGACGACGGCGAGGATTTCGCCCGGCTGGATGTCGAGCGCGGGGATGCGGAGGACGGTGCGCGTACCATAAATTTTCTCAACGCCGCGCAGGTGGTATTTCAAGGCGTACGCTCCAGCCGCAGGAATAGCGCGTTCCCCACCAGCGCCAGCCCAAGCAGGACGAGCCCAAGCATGATGGCAAACTCAAAGTTGCCCTGCCGCGTTTCCAGCACGATGGCCGTGCTGAGCACACGCGTTTTGCCAGCGATATTCCCGCCGACAAGCATGACCGCGCCGACCTCGGCGATGATGCGGCCAAAGGCGGCCAGCACGGCGGCCAGGACGCCGCGCCGCGCCTGGAGGAGGATCGTCCAGCGCTCCTGCCACGGGTCTGCGCCCAGCGAACGCACCTGGAGCACGAGTTCGGGCGGCACACTGCGAACGGCGGCGGCGGTCAGCCCGGCGGCGATGGGGAAGGCGAGGATGGTTTGGGCGATGATCATGGCGGGGACGGTGAACAGCCAGTCGAGCGCACCCAGCGGCCCTTCACGGGAGAGCAACAGGTAAACGAGCAGGCCGACGAAAACGGGCGGCAGGCCCATCCCGGTGGAGATGATCAATTGGAGGACGCGCCGCCCGCGAAACTCGGCCAGCCCCAGCAGCGCACCAGTGGGCAGGCCGAGCAGCGCTGCCAGGATCAGCGCCGTGCCGCTGACCTGGATGGTGAGGGAGATGATGGGGGTGAGGGAGGGCAAGGGGAGGGAAGGAGGGAAGGAGAGAAAGTGGGATGGAGGGAAGGAAAGAGGGAGGGATGGAGGGATGCAAAACCAAGTATTCAGCGCTCAGTAAAGTTACTGATTACTGATTACTGATCACTCCTTACTAATCACCGTCCTCCGCATTTGGGAAGAACAACGGGATGCCGAATTTGTCGAGACCAAATTCGCCGATCAGTTTCTGGGTGTCCGCCGAGACCAGCCATTCCACAAATTGCATGGCAAAGTCATTGTTGACGCCGGGATGCGTTTCGGGGTTGACCGGGATGACGGAGTAGTAATTGAGCAGCGAGGCGTCCGGGTTGGCGGAGGGCTTTTCGCCGCCAAAGATGATCGAAAGGTTGGGGAGGTTTTCCTTGAGGGCGAGAAATGTGCCGCGGTCGGTCAGGGTGTAAGCGATGGTCTCATTGGCAAAGTTAAGCGTCTCGCCCATCCCCTGCCCCAGCGACGAATACCAGTCTCCCTTCGGGGTGACGCCCGCCGAATCCCACAAGGACAATTCCTTCGTGTGCGTCCCCGAGTCATCGCCGCGGGAGGCAAAGGGAGCCTCGGAGGCGGCGATCAACTTCAGGGCGTCGGCGGCGCTGGAGGCCGCGCCCGCCCCGGCGGGATCAGCGCCCGGCCCGACGATGATGAAATCGTTGTACATGACGGCGTAACGCTGGGTGCCGTGACCGGCTTCGACAAAGGCAATTTCCTTGGAGGGGGCATGCACGAGGACGACATCAGCATCGCCGCTCTCGCCAAGCGCCAGCGCCTGCCCGGTACCGACGGCCACGACCTCAACAGTAATGCCCGTTTCCGCCTCAAAAACGGGCAGGATGGCATCCAATAGACCGGAATCCTGTGTACTCGTGGTGGTCGCCAGGAGCATCGTTCCGGCGGGGGTTACGGTTTGGGAGGCTGAACAGCCACCGAGCACAAGCATTAACAGGACAAGCTGGGAAATCAGATATTTTTTCACTGCGGGGACTCCTTGAAACGGGAATTCTCGGGAAACCATGGGAAATCCTACGAGTTCCCATAAGTTCCTCCGAGCAAAAGGCTGGCGATTTATTCAATTCACAATCCGCTGCGCCGAATATTATCCCGCCAATGCCGCCAGCATCCGCCGGACAAACATTACTTCATCCGGGCTGACTGTATGCCCCAACCCCGGATACAGGCGTTCCGTGACATGCGCCCCCATCCCGGTCAGAACTTCCCGCGTCTCATGCACCCTTTCCTTGGGAATATGAAAATCCACATCACTGCAACCCAGGAAAACGGGCGTCCCCGCAAAATCACCTGGATAAACCCGCGGGGTTCCCGGGGGGCCGATTAATCCCCCGGAGAGGCCCACCACCCCGCCAAACCGCTGGGCAAAGCGGGCCGCATATTCCAGCGACAGGCACGCCCCCTGCGAAAACCCCGCCAGCACCACCCCCTCCGGCGGGAAGGCCTGCTCCCCCAACCCGGCCATCAGCTCAGAGATCACGCGTAGCGCAGAGGATAGGTAAGGCTCATTGCGCGCCACCGGGTTCAGGAACCCCACCGGGTACCAGGTGTTCCCTGTCGCCGCAGGCGCGATATAGGCAATATCCTTCCGGCCAATTTCATCGGCCAGCGTCAGGATGTCTTCCGGGCTGCTGCCACGGCCATGCAGCAGGATCATGGCGGCCTTTGCCTGCCGTAACGGGGCACCAGCGTATACCGTGCGCGGGTTGGCGTGTGGGTGCGGTATGTTCATCGCTCCCAATGTTACCTCAGAAGGCACGACCAAGTCTGACGAATCACCCCGCTAAACCGGCGCTCATCGAATTGCGGTATCATTCATCGGCACCCACCGGGAACCCATGTCAAAGCCTGCCCGCATCATCCTGATTTTCCTCCTCTGCGTCCTTCTCCTTTCCCTGAGCCTCCTGACCCCTCAGCCAGCCCGCGCCCAGGGGGGCGGGGTCACGCTCGACGCCGCCGCCGGGCTGGACAGCTACTGCAAATACAACCGCTGGTTCCCTGTGCGCGTCACCCTCGCAAACACCGGCGCAGGTGTGGACGGTCTCCTCGTCGCCACCACGCGCGAAGGCAGCGCCAAATCCGAATACAGCGCCGAAGTCTCCCTCCCCACCGCCTCCAAAAAAGAGATCACCCTTTACGTTTACCCACGCGGCCAATCCGAGACCGTCGAAATTGCCTACGTGGCCGATGGCGCAATCCTGGCCACCGCGCAGAAAGACCTGCTCTGCCAGCCGGAAACCGACTATCTCCACGCTGTCTGGGCCGCCAGCCCATCGGCGTTCAACCCCCTCACCAGTGTTGACCCTTCCGGCGGGCGCGCCTCCCTCGCCGAGCTGAGCAGCGCCGACCTCCCCGACCGCTTTCAGGGCCTCGCCATGCTGGACACCCTCGCCATCTCGGATGTGGATACCGGCGTCCTGAGCGAGGCCCAGCGGATTGCCCTGCGGGCCTGGATCACCACCGGGGGCAGGTTGATCGTCGCGGGCGGCACCAGCTGGCAAAAGACCGCCGCCGGGCTGGGCGACCTGCTCCCGCTCACCCCCACGGGGTCACAAACCCTCCCAGGGGTCAGCGCCCTCCGGGAGTACGCGGGGAATGACAGCCCATTGGATGAGACCGCCGTCGTCGCCACGGGAGAGTTAAATCCGGGCGCGGACGTGATCGTCTCGCAGGATGAAATCCCACTGATCATCACACAGCAGATCGGCTACGGGGAGGTCATCTATTTCGCCGCCGACCCCGCGCTGGCCCCGCTGCGCAACTGGGACGGCACGGAAGACCTGTACGCCAAACTGCTCCTGAACGTCCCGGACAAACCGGGCTGGGCCGCCGGTTTCACCGACCCGTACGCCGCCGAAACCGCCCTCGCCGAGGTGCCGGGGCTGGCCATCCCCTCACCGTGGCTGATCTGCGGCTTCCTGATGCTCTACGTCGCCGTCATCGGCCCGCTCAACTACCTCGTCCTGCGCGCCCTGAAAATCCGCGAGATGGCCTGGGTGTCCATCCCGATCCTCACCATTTTATTTACCGGGGCCGCCATCATCCTCGGGGCCGGGATTCGCGGCAGCCGCCCCATCGTCAACCAACTCTCCGTCGTGCAGGTCTGGCCCGGCGAGGAGTACGCCGTCGTCAACAGCCTGCTTGGCGTTTTCTCCCCGCAGCGGGAGAGCTACGAGTTTGCCATGGATGGGCTGGTCCTGGCCAGCCCGCTTCCCAACCTGGGGTTTGCCCCGACCGAGGAGGATTGGTACGCCCGCCAGGACGACGCTGGGTTCCGCATCCCGGAAATGCAGGTGGACGTGGGCGGGATTTCCGGGAACGTGATCTCCGGGCTGATCCCGGCCCCAAAGATTTCCCAGTCCCTCCAATTGGACGTGAGCGAAAACGGCTTCCTGGAGATCACGGGGGACGTGACCAACGAGAGCGATCTGCGCCTTGACGACGCCTTCCTGCTCGGCCCCGGGGTGGCCGTGGGCGTCGGGGATTTCATTCCCGGCCAGACCCTGCCGGTTTCGCTTGGGCTGGGGGTCGGCGGGTACACAGCCCCCTCCTATTCCGGCGGGCTGATCAACGACAATACGCTCAACGACCTGTTCACCACCTACACTTCCAGCGCGTTTAACGACCCAGACGACAACCGCCGCTACAACCTCATCAGCGCTGCCCTCGGGTCGGGCCGCGGCAGCAATGTTTTCCTGGTCGGCTGGGCCACAGACCCGCTCCTGGAGGGCCGGCTTGACCATGCGCGCGCGCGCTACGAACACACCACTTTTGTCGTCATCAGGCTGACCCCTGCAGGGCTGGCCGATGCCACTGGATTGATCAACATCACGCCCAGCCTGCTAAACTGGCGCGTACGGGACACGACCATCAGTACGCCCGTCTCACCTTATGGCGTGTCCACCTACGAGTCCGGGAGCTACACGCTTGAATTTTTCCTGCCCTCGACGGTCGCCTTTACGACCGTCGAGGGGCTGACCCTGCACCTGTCCAGCTTCGGCAGCACCGGGTCGGCCCTGATTACCGTCCAGCTTTGGGATTTTGAAAACGAGAACTGGCGGAGGATCGCAGACCCCATCTGGGGAGCAAACCCAATCCCCAACCCGGCCGCGCATGTGGGACCAAACCGCGAAATCCGCCTCCAGATCGGGACGCTGCCGGGGCAGACCCAACTCGAGATCGAAAGCTCCGTCTTCAGCCTCCTGATCAGCAGGTAGTCATGCCGCCCATTATCGAGATCAAAGACCTCACCAAAAAATACGGCGTCCGCACTGCCGTCAACGACCTCAACCTGACGGTGAACGAGGGCGACATCTATGGATTTGTCGGCCCCAACGGCGCGGGGAAGACCAGCACGATCCGTGTCCTGTGCACCCTCATGGAAGCCACGAGCGGGGAAGTGGAAGTCGCTGGTTGCTCCGTCCGCACCGACCCGCGCGGCGTGCGCAGCACCATCGGCTACATGCCCGATTTCTTCGGTGTGTACGACGACATGCGCGTCTGGGAATACCTCGACTTCTTTGGCGCGTGTTATCGCATCCCCGCCGCCGACCGCAGCCAGCTTATCACCGACCTGCTCGAACTTGTGGACCTCTCCCATCGGCGGGAGGACATGGTGGACAAACTCTCGCGCGGGATGAAACAGCGGCTCAGCCTCGCCCGCACCCTGATCCACGATCCGCGCATCCTCATCCTCGACGAACCCGCCTCGGGCCTCGACCCACGGGCGCGTGTGGAAATCCGTGAACTCCTGCTGGAACTCGCCAAAATGGGCAAGACCATCTTCTTCTCCACGCACATCCTCGCCGATGTCGCCGAAATTTGTACGCGTGTCGGCATCATCGAGGAAGGGAAGATGATCGCCACCGGCGGGATCGAGGAACTCCAGCGGCTGGTGATGCCCCACAAACAGGTGCAGATCACCGCACTGAATACACAGGAAAAGATCGCCGCTGTCCTTGCCCAACAGGAGGCCGTCAGCGCCCTCAACTTCCTGACCCCCTCGGATGAGCGCGTCCGAGTTGAATTCACCTTTGCCGGGGATGACGCCGCCCTCGGGAATTTCCTGGCTTTCAGCGTCGGCGAGGGCCTGCGGGTCATCGAGCTAAAAGAGGAAAGCCGCGACCTCGAAGAAGTCTTCATGCGCGTGACCAAAGGGCTGGTGACATGATCACACGCCTGCGCAATCTCAAACTCTATACCTGGCTGGTCGAGAACCCGGTCATCCTCAAGGAAATGCGCAGCCGGATGCGCGGCTGGCGATCCTTCCTCTCGCTCACCGCCTTTATCACCATCCTGGGCGGGATCGTCGGGATGATCTACCTCACCTTTGCCGCCGCCAGCTCCATCTCGCCCGGCATCAATGCCCGCAAGGAATTCGGGCAGGCGCTCTTCTACACCATCTACTCCATGGAGTTATTCGCCGTCTGCGCCATGTCCGCCTCGGTCACCTCCGGGGCCATCGCCACCGAGCGCGAACAGCAAACGTACGAATTGCTGCGCACCACCCTGCTCTCCGCCCGCTCACTCGTGCTCGGCAAACTGCTCGCCGCTCTGTCCTTTGTCCTCCTCGTACTCTTTGCCTCGCTCCCCATCCAGAGCATCGGCTTTATGTTCGGGGGCGTCACGACCACGGAGCTCATTCTGGGGACGATCATTCTTCTCGTCACCGCGGTCACTTTTGGGTCGCTCGGCCTGTTCTTCTCCAGCTTTATTCGCCGCGCCCGCATCGCCACCGTCCTCTCCCAAGCGATCGCCATGATCCTCACCGTCGGCGTCCCGATTTTTGCGCTGACCTCATTTGGGATCGTTCAGGTGCAAATATACAGCAATCCGCTCAACCCGGTGTCCGAAATCATCCTCTTTGTCATCGGCGCGCTCATCGTCATCAGCAGCCCAATCGCCGCCGCAGTGACCACGGAGACCGTCCTCCTCGATAACCAATCCTGGCTGTTCTACCAGACCAATGTAGGCGGCGCAAACCTGTGGCTGCCCTCCCCCTGGATTGGTTTCATCATCCTCTACAGCCTACTGGCCGTGCTCCTCCTCGCCATCACCATCCGCATCGTCCAGCGGCCCGAACGCGAATGAACGAACTGCGAACCATCCTGAAACGCTGGATGCGCTGGTACAAATTCCGGCGCGCCGTGCTGTGGGGCTGCCGCGGGCTGGCCGTGGGCGCGGGCGCGGCCATCGCCTTTGCCGCCTATGCCATCCTGACCGCGCGCGTCCTCCCGCAGGAATATCTGTGGGGCGTGGCGCTGATCTCGCTGGCCGGTCTACTGATTGGGTTTTTGGCGGGGCTTTTCTGGCCGTGGGATGAACTGAGGGCTGCCCGATTTTTTGATGTCTCATTTAACCTGAAAGAACGCGTCTCCACGGCGGTTGAACTGAGCGCTTTAGGGAACGCGGCCCCCGGTGAACTCCGGGAATCCCAATTACAGGACGCGCTGGGTTCCATGGGGGGCGTGATCCCCCGGAAACACCTCCCCCTCCGGTTCCCCCGTTTAGAAATTCTCCTGACCCTGATGCTCCTCGCGGTCAGCGGCCTCGGCTGGGTCTACGCCGATGACATCTTCAAACTGGCTACGCAAAAGCGGGAAGTGGCCGAGGCCATCGAGGCGCAGGCCGCCGAACTGGAAGCGCTGATTGAAGAAATCCAGCAGAACCCGGCGCTGACCGAGGAACAGAAGGACGCCCTGCTCGACCCGCTGCTCCAGGCGCTTGACGAGGTGAGCAACGCCGAGTCGCTGGAGGAAGCGGTGGCCGCGCTGGAGGAAGCCAAGGAGGACCTGCGCTCGCTGGCCGACCCCGGCGCGGAAGCCCTGGCGGACAACCTCCAGCAGGCCGCCGAGGAACTGGCACAGGAGGGCGGCGGGCCGCTGGAGCCGTTTGCCGAACACCTGGCGGAGGGGAACTACGAGGCCGCCGCGCAGGAACTGGAAAACCTGGACGCCGAAAGTATGGAACAGGCGGAACGTGAGCGGCTGGCTGAGCAACTGGAAGCGCTGGCCGACTCGCTGGAAGCCACCGACCCTGATCTGGCACAACAACTACGCGACGCCGCCGAAGCCGCCCGCAACGGCGATACCCAGGCCGCAGAGCAGGCCCTGCAGGAGGCCGCCCAGGCCATCGAAGAGGCCGGTCAGCAAGCCGCCCAGAGCGAGGCCGCCGAGGGTGCGGCGCAAACGCTGGAAGAAAGCGAGCAGGCGCTGGCGGAGGCGGGGGGCCAGCCAGGCGTGGCGCAGGGTGAAGGGCAAGGCGAACAAGGTGGGCAGGAGGGGAGCGGCAGCGAGGGTGGTTCGGGCGGCGGCTCGGGGGAGGGCGGCGAGGGTGAACCTCCGCCCGGAGGCGAGGCCGGGACTGACCCCATCTCGCAGGGCGGCCCCACCGACGGGAGCGGCGAGTCGCCTTTTGAACCCATCACGCCCTCCAGCCTTCCCGACGATGCTGCGGGCTGGATTTCGGTACCCCCCAGCGGCGTGCAAGGTGAAAACGTTGTTAACGAAGGGTCATCTGACCTGGGCAACACGCCGGGGTCAAACGTGCCATACACTTCCGTCCTGCCGGAATACCAGCGGGCGGCCATCGAGGCCATCAACAGTGGGCTAATTCCCCCACAATACCGCGACCTCATCCGCGATTATTTCAGTTCGTTGGAACCGTAACTTAACAGGGTTGAGCAATCTGTCATTCCTTCGACGCTGCTCAGGGCAGGTCTGAACGAAGTAACACAGCTGCGCGGTATTGAACACGGATGGAGAGATCACCGATAAAGATAAAAATCCGTGATCACTTGATCCGTGATCAATGGATTTGAAGTTGCTGTCCTGCGCAATAAATAGGCTGGGCAGTTAGCAGTTACGAAATATATTTCGGTCAAGGCAGGTTAACCGCCTGCCAAAAAAAACACAACACAAGGAGTTCTTTATGTACCGCATTGAGTCCCTGCTTTCTGCACGCCAGTTTCTCGTCCCCCAGGTCGTCGGCGGCCAAATTTATTTTGTCAGCAACATGAGCGGGCGGCTGAGCCTGTACCGGATGAACAAGGGCGGCGGCCTGCCCCAGCCCCTGCTCCCGCCGGGACTGGCCCTGCAAAACCCGCACCTGATCGGCAACCTGTACCGTGTCTTCCCCTCCCTCGGTAAAATCCTGATCATGCTCGACCACGATGGCAACGAAGACTACAAACCCATGCTCATCCCGATGGATGGCGGCTACCCCGAACCAGCCTTCACCGAAGGGCTGGCCGAGCATCGCTACTTCCTCGGCGATACCTTTGTTGACAGGAACATCGCCTTTATCGGAGCTTCCTCCCACAAAGAAGCCATGAACTACGCCTACCAGGTCAACCTCGAAACCGGGGAGCGGAGGCTGATCTGCGCCTCCAAATATGGCATCGGCCCCGATGGATACAATGAAGATCACAGCAAAATGCTGCTGACCGAGGGATACTCCACCGGCGATAACATCCTGCTCCTGTGGGAGAAAGGGGGCGGCGACCCCCGCCTGCTCTACGGCACCCCCATGGGGGATCGCGCCCCCGGTTTCAAGCCCCCGCTCGCGGCCATCCATTCCCTCGCCTTCATCCGGGACGAGACCCACATCGTTTTCCACACCGCCCTCTTTGATGATGGCGGCGGGTTGGGCTGGCTCAACCTCGCCCAGCCGGAGCAGATTCATCCTGGAAGTATTTCCGGGATCGTGCATACCGGACTGGGTGAATTCAACGGACTCCGACACCTTGAAGGGAACCGCTACACCGCCGCGTTCAACATCGATGGCTGTGACTGGGTTTATGAGGGCACCCTCGACGAGGGGACGGTCAATTTCCATTGTGAACGCGTCCTCATCGGGCAGGGTGAACTCTCCGATGGCGTGCTCGAATCCTTCCGCCACGAAAAAGATACCGATTCCTTCACGCTCTCGTTCTCCACAGCAACCTCACCCACCCAGATTTACACGATTGAGGGGCCGGGACGAAAATTAATCCGGCACACCGCCGAGCGCCTGCTCGGCCTCCCAGATGGCCTGCTCTCCAACGGGGAGGATTACGGGTTCACGACGCATGACGGTTTGCGCTGTTCGGCGCGGCTGTACCTGCCCGCGGAACAACTTGGCTTCACCGGGGCGCGCCCGCTCGTCTATTACATCCACGGCGGCCCGCAGGGCCAGGAACGCCCGGATTTCGCTTGGTTCTCCATGCCCCTGATCCAATTCCTGACCATGAACGGTTTTGCGGTATTCGTTCCCAATGTGCGCGGGAGCACCGGCTACGGCCTGAGCTATACCAAACGGGTGGACCGCGACTGGGGCGGCCTTGACCGGCTGGATCACGTTCACGCCATGACCCAAGTGCTGCCCGCCGACCCGCGTGTGGATACCAGCCGCGCCGCGGTCGTGGGCCGCTCCTATGGCGGCTACATGACCCTGACGCTGGCCGCACGCCACCCCGAACTCTGGCGCGCCTCCTGTGATATGTTTGGGCCTTACGACCTGTTTACTTTCATTAACCGCCTGCCCGAAACATGGAAGCCGTATTTCAAGATTTCGCTCGGCGACCCGGACTCCGAGGCGGACAAAGCCTTCCTCACCGAACGCTCCCCGCGCACGCACATTGACAACTTGGCCGCGCCCATGCTCGTCATCCAGGGGAAGAACGACCCGCGCGTCATCGAACAGGAATCCCGCGACGTGGTGAACTACCTGAATTCGATTGGGAAGGATGTGGAGTATCTGATGTTTGAAAATGAGGGGCACGATGTGATCAAGTTTGAAAACAAGGTCAGGTGTTACAACGCCATCACCGACTTTTTCAAGAAGCACTTGATGACTTGAATTTGGGGTCCACTCGTTTGTAAAAAGTGGCTCTACCGTTTTTAACGGGAAAAGGATTTGTAAAACACAGGATTACCACGGAGCCACTGAGAACACGGAGTTTTTAATGCGGTTTTCTCCGTGGATTCCGTGTCTCCGTGGTGAAATTCCCGTTAATCCCGGAAGAGCCTAAAAAGTTTGTGATTAAATCTGCCAGGTTTTCACGGAGCTACCCCCCCTTTGCCAGCACTTTCCCGCCTGACTCTTGACGACATCCGGGCGCGGCTTGCACAACACGAGCCGCGCCCGGTGCATAACCCGTTCCCGGCGGATTTCTTTGACCGGCCACACCGCCGCGCCGGTGTACTGATTCCATTAACACTGATCGATGATCAATGGCACCTCCTGTTTATCCGGCGAACGGAACATGAAAACGACCACCACGGGGGCCAGGTGGCCTTCCCCGGGGGCGGTGCGGATCCTGGGGATGCCGACATCGAAGCCGCGGCCCTGCGGGAGGCGCACGAAGAAGTGGGGCTGGACCCCCGTGAGGTCCGGGTGTTGGGCCGGCTGGATGACTTTATCGTCATTTCAAACCATCACGTCACGCCCGTCGTGGGCGCGTTTCGCTGGCCCTACCCCCTCGCGCCCGACCCCGTGGAGGTGGCCCGGATTTTCACAATCCCGCTCGACTGGTTGGGCATCCCGGAAAACCACGAGATTCAATATCGCTCCTTCCCTCCGCATAACCCGTGGCCGGTGATATTTTTCAAGGAGTATGACGGGGAGCTTCTGTGGGGCTTTACCGCCGCCCTCGTCCTGCGCCTGCTCGAAATGCTCGTAGAACGGGAATGAATCCCCTTCTACGCCTTGCAAATAAAAAAGGAGCGGAATAATCCGCTCCTTTTTTGATCCAAAACAGCAAATCTAATCTTCGTCTTCGTCACGCCTGCCGCGCTCAATCACTTCAGGCTCAATCTCTTCGACGGCCTCAACAACTTCTTCCGCCTCAGTGGATGCGGCGGACAGCGCCACGGCGATCACCGATTCCGGTTCAGTCAGGATTCTGACCTTCTCCCCGAGGTCAATGTCACCGACCGTGACATGCTTGCCCAGGTGGGTCAACCCGGTGATGTCCACCTCGATAAACTCCGGCAGATCGCCCGGCAGGGCTTCCACTTCCAGCGTCTCGTGCTCCTGGATGATCATGGCATTGAATTCCTTGATGGCGGGAGCCAGCCCGACCAGGCGCAACGGCACGTCCACCCGCAACACACGGTCCATAGATACCGCCATGAAATCCACGTGCATCAACATATCACGCAGGCGGTTATCCTGCCGGTCACGCACCAGCACCATTTGTTGCGCGCCATCAATATCAATCGTCAGCAGCGTGGACGAGGTCACGTGCCGCAGCGACTTAACCGCCGAGCGGCTGTCGAGCACAATCGGCGTTGGCGGAAAATCCTGGCCATAAACCACCGCGGGCAGCTTCCCCTCACGCCGCAGCGCCTTCACCTGCTTGCCAATCACATCCCGGCGGGATGCTTGCAAAACTACTTTCTCGGACATTTTACCTTTCCTCGGACGCCTCTCACCGGTCAGGCCGGTTACCTTCGCCCTGCGAATGAATTTACCGTCCCGGTTGGACAGCGGGCGGAATTCTATACAACGAAGGGATATCCGTCAACCACAATCAAAGCAATCGCATAGCGGTATATTGGTGTCATTAGTATCGGGGAGCGAGGAAGCTATCAAGCTCTGGGATGTATATATGGGTGAAGAAATTTCATGAATCAGTGTTCCAGATGGTGTTATTATACCTTACACGGTTACAAGTTGCGCTTTTTGGAACGTCTGGAAGCGCAAGGTCAGTAAAGCGCTCAGTTCAGCTTTGTAAGCGGTTGGCATCTCTGCCAAGCAATCAGAGATAGCCATTTTGAAA